>Ga0209211_10006761_pt1 | contig 16423 bp, 8 predicted proteins | sample RifGroA2_FD_183992 | JGI IMG/M metagenome (GOLD analysis project Ga0209211, IMG submission 183992) | Groundwater microbial communities from Rifle, Colorado, USA - Groundwater A2 (SPAdes) (version 2) | ecosystem: Environmental > Aquatic > Deep subsurface > Groundwater | place: Rifle, Colorado... | reverse complement strand
TCAAAATAATGAATGAAAATACTTCCACTTATGTTTGGTCAGAAGAAGAACAGAAGTTGTCTGATTATCGACTACTTTACAACAACAAAATTATTGAGTTGGGATTTAAAAAAGTTAAGGATGAAACAAACGAACTAGTTTATGTTTATTGTGATAAAAATTTAGTTTTAACAGTAAATTATAGTTCATTTACTGGTAAAGTGGCATGTGGATTAGTTATGTGTCCAGACCAATTTATGATTAAAATCAATTGCAAATAAATTTACAACAAAATAGGAATGAGTGAAATAAAACAAATTATTAGTTCACTAGAATTAATGCCATTTCAAAAAGGGAAAGAAGGTATTTGTGTTGACAATATTTGTCCTTTAAATAATTTTATTTGTAATGATAATTTGCATTTACCTGAGTTGAAAAATATTGGAGGGGTATATGTATTTTGGTGGAGTGGAAACATTAACAAATTTACCAATGCATTAAATAGTTGTAGTTACTATCTCAAAGCGAAGCGTTCTCATAAAGAATTAATTAAAATACAATTCACAAATGAATGGGTTGAAAATTCAACAATAAATCGAAACATTTGCTTGTATATTGGAAAATCAACCGATTTAAAAAGCCGTATATCAAAACACCTAAAGCTTGGAACAAAAGATATTTGGAATAAGAGCAAAAAAATTTCGGGTATTAAACCTAATTCTGAAAGCCAGTTAAGAATTGGTGTAGAGAGAGTTTTTAACAAGTCTATTTTGGATGGATTAATTGATGATATATCTATTTCATGGGTGACACTAGACGGATATGAAAATGCAATAAATAGATTTTATTTAGAAAATTATTTTATTGGAAAACTTTTTCCTTTATTTAATATTGATATTGAAAGATAGATAATAAAAGCACGAACGCCCAATCGAGTAGATGGCTGACGGTCAAATGACCGCTAGTACACCTCTCATACCACTGTTCGTACGGCTCTAATGTACAGCGGTTCACTACGATGTGAATCAGCTTTTTCGTAATAAATAAGCAATTCTTGGCGTTCTTTGCGAGGCAAATTATTTTTTTATTGTGCCATGCAACATATTATTTTAAATTTGCTTAAAATATCAAAAGTAAAAAATTAAGAAATGCCACGAAAGGTCTATCAACACAATATTTTTAGAATAATTTTGTGTTTTTGTGCTTTGGTGGCAAAAAAATGCGTTTAAAATATAAATCTGTTTTTTCATGGAACATTTAAAACTCACTGTTAACGGAAAAATTTATGAATTACTAGTCGATGCACACGAAATGCTATCGAAAGTTATTCGCGAAAGAATCGGATTAACCGGAACAAAAATAGGTTGCGAACAAGGTAGCTGTGGAGCTTGTACAGTGTTGGTTAACGGTGAACCTGTTTTAAGTTGCATAACTCCCGCTTTACGGTTTAATGGAGCAAATATTACAACCATTGAAGGCATTGCAAAAAATGGCGAATTACATAAATTACAAGAAAAATTTGTCGAAAAGGGTGCAATCCAATGTGGTTTCTGCACACCCGGAATGTTGCTCACTTCTTTAGATTTTCTAAAAAAAATACCAAATCCAAACGAGCTTCAAATCAGAGAAGCATTATCGGGAAATGTTTGTCGTTGTACAGGTTATCAGAAAATTGTTGATGCCGTTTCGGAATATGCTGATGAGCAAAATGGAAAAACTGTTCAAAAATCAAAACCCTCAAACAAACTCGGAATAGTAGGTGTTAGCCGTCCATACACAGAGGCAACCAAAAAAGTTCAGGGAATTGCCGATTATGCCGACGATTACAAAACCAAAGATGCACTTCATGTAAAATTTGTTCGTAGCACATATTCTCACGCAAGAATTATAAATATCGACACAACAAAAGCCTCAGAATTACAGGGCGTTAGATATATTGCGTTAGGAAAAGAATTGCCAATAACTTTTGGTGTTCTTCCTATTTCGCAAGACGAAACTGCAATGGCAATCGATAAGGCAATTTATGCAGGTCAAATAGTTGCTTCGGTTGCAGCAGATACTGAGGAAATTGCAGCACAAGCCTGTAAGCTTATTAAAGTTGAATATCAGCCATTAAAAGAATTTTTAACTATTGACGAATCGCTGAATGATGTTGGCGATGCCGAAAAAATTCATTCACATACGAAATTTAATAACAATATTCACAAAAAGGCTGAACTTCGTTTTGGCGACCAACAGCAAGGACTAAAAGATGCTGAGGTTGTTACAAAAATGGATTTTGAAATGATTGGAATAAATCATGGATTTACCGAACCACATGCTGCCACAGCATATTGGGACGAGAACGGACTTACAATGATTTCGTCAACGCAAGTTACTCATTATTTGCATAGAGCTTTGGCTAAAACAATGGAAGTTCCATTAAGCAGAGTTAGGGTTATTAAGCCTTATCTTGGTGGTGGTTTTGGAGGAAAAAGCGACCCTTTTGCTCACGAAATGATTATTGCTCATATTGCCCGAAAAACAGGGAAGCCTGTCAGGGTAAGACTTACAAGAGAAGAAGTGTTTTTGAATAATCATGGTCGTCATCCATCAAAAATGACAGTTCAGCTTGGAGCAAGTAAAGACGGAATGTTACAAGTCCTCGATGCCGATGTGGCTATAGATGGAGGTGCTTTCGGAAGTTTTGGCGTTGTAACTACTTATTACAATGGAGTTTTATTACAAGCTCCGTACAAATTAAATAATTTTGGATTTCGCACATATCGGGTTTATACAAACAAGCCACAATGCGGAGCAATGCGTGGACATGGTGCTGTAAATTCGCGTTTTGCAGTAGAATCAATGATTGATGATATTTCTCGTAAAATCAATATGGACCCTGTTGAAATGCGAATGAAAAATTTTCTTGATTCAAATACTTTGACTGTTGGTCATTACAGAATTACATCGAATGGAAGCAGAGAAGCATTACAAGCAGTTGCCGAACAATCTGATTGGAAAAATAAACATCGCAAAATGCCACTCGGAAAAGGAATTGGAGTTGCCTGCGGATTTTTTATAAGTGGAAGTGCTTTGCCAATTATTTGGAACGAACTACCACAATCTGTTGTGCATTTAAAACTCGATTTCGACGGAAGAGTTCTTATAACTTCAGGTGCAAACGATATTGGGCAAGGTAGCGATACAATGCTTGCAATAATTGTTGCCGAAACTCTTGGAATAAGTATGGATAAAACCTTTGTAATTGCTGCCGACACACTAATTACTCCTGTTGATTTTGGAAGTTATTCAAGCCGTGTAACTTTTATGGCTGGAAATGCAGCAAAAAACGCAGCCGAAAACCTGAAAATTGAAATTGCTACAGCAGTTTCAAATAAAAAAGAAATTTCAATCGAAGAATTAAACTTTTCTGATAGCAGAATTTTCAGCAACGATAAAAAAGTTGATTTATCGTGGTACGAAGCAGTTGATATTTTGGTAGCAAACAGAGGAGCTGTAAATACAAGTGGAAAATATATTTCTCCAAAACTTGGAGGCGATTTTAAAGGTTCGGGAGCAGGATTAAGCCCTTCATATTCTTTTGGTTCGTGTGTTGCAGAAGTTGATGTTAATACTGAAACTGGCTATGTTAAAATTCTGAATGTTTGGGGAGCACACGATTGTGGCAAAGCACTGAACCCGATGGCTGTTGAGGGACAGTTACAGGGTTCGTGGCACATGGGAATTGGTCAGGCAATTAGCGAAGAAATGCTTTATTACAATGGACTTTTGTTGAATAATAATTTCCTAGATTATAAAATTCCAACATCGCTTGATACACCACCAATATATACAAACATTATTGAAACAATCGACCCCGAAGGTCCTTATGGAGCAAAAGAATGTGGTGAGGGAGCTTTACATCCTATAATTCCGGCAATTGCAAATGCTATATATGATGCAGTTGGTATCAGGATTACAAAACTTCCGATTAAGGCTGAAGATGTGTTGAGATTGATAAAAGAAAATCAAACAAAAACAGAAAAAATATAAAAAAGTGGAATTTTATGGAATCTGATTCCATAAAATTCCAAAAAATATAGAATTATGATAGCTGAAAAAGTTTACCTAAAGCCTCACACAATTGAAGAAGCTTTAGAATTTGCAAAAAAATATAAAAACTCATTCCGCTTTATTGCCGGAGGAACAGATGTAATTGTAAATAAATTTCAAGGGAATGATATTACTGATTGTCTTATCGACCTTACCGAAATTGATGAAATGAAATCAATAACAATTGATGATAATTTATTGAAAATAGGAGCATTAGTTCGCCTCGATGATTTGCAAAAAAATAAGATAATTGCTGAAAAATTTCCCGCACTGATTCAGGCTGCAAATGCAGTAGCATCGCCAATGCTTAGAAAAACAGCTACAATCGGTGGAAATGTTTTATGCGAAAATCGCTGTAAGTTTTATAATCAAACCGAATGGTGGCGTGAAGCAGCAGGTCATTGTTTGAAATGTAATGGTAATATTTGCATTGCAACAGGTGGAAAGAATAAATGCTTCGCAAAATTTGTTTCCGATACTGCTACTGTTTTGATTAGTATGAATGCACTACTCGAAATTGCAGATAATGCCGGAATTAAAATTGTTCCATTAAAAGATATTTATACAGGAGATGGAATTAAGCCTCGAAATTTATTAACTGAATCGTTATTGAAAAATATAATTCTTCCGCTAGATAAGGAATATAAAGTAGTTTTTAATAAGCTACGACCACGCGAAACAGTTGATTTTACTTCACTTACAACTGCAGTTTCTGTCAGTAAAAATCAAGAAGTAAAAATTGTAATTGGAGGAGTTGATTCTCGACCTTTAATATTTGAAGCCAAATCAAGTAGCAATTTTACCGACATTCTCGAAAATGCTGTAAAATCGTCAAAGCCTGTTGATAATGATTATTATTCAAGAGATTATCGAAAAGAAATGGTTTTAGTTTTTTTGAGAAAGAGTTTAGAGGAGTTGAATATAATTCAATAATAATTCAGATTGTTTAACAACGATTGTAAGTTTATGAAGTACCGAATTTATATTGACGAGGTTGGAAATAGTGATTTAAAAAGTTCAGAAAATCCAAATCACAGATATTTGAGTTTAACTGGTGTAGTTGTTGAACTTGACTATATAAAAAAAGTACTTTCTCCTCAAATGGAAAATTTAAAGTCAAAGTATTTTGAACAACATCCAGATGAACCAATAATTTTTCATAGAAAAGAGTTGGTTAATAAAAAATATCCTTTTAGTTTGTTAAATAATCCAGAACTAGAAAAAGCCTTTAACAATGATTTTTTGGAATGTTTATCGAAATGGAATTTTAAAATTATTACTGTATTAATTGATAAGAAAGAACATTCTCAAAAATATTCAGTTTGGCGTTATGACCCATATCATTATGCAATGGCTATTATTTTTGAAAGATACCATTTACGATTAAAAGAAATAAGAAATGAAGGTGATATGATGTTCGAATCTCGTGGTGGGAAAGAAGATATGAGATTAAAAGAAAGTTATCGAAAGATATTTAAAGATGGAACAGATTACATAAAACCAGAGGATATTGATGAAACACTTACTAGTAAGGAATTAAAAATTAAACAAAAAAGTGCAAATATAAGTGGGCTACAGCTTGCAGATCTTATTGCATATCCATGTAGAAAATTTGTTCTAAATTTTTATCATTTACAAACTGATAATCGAAATACTTTTAATGATAAAATAATTGATGTAATTAAACCAAAATTTTTTCAAAAAGATAATAAAATTGATGGTTATGGTGTTAAGTTATTACCATAAAAAAACCCCGCATAACGGGGCAAAGGCACATAAGTCCTTCCACCTCCATATAAATGGATTGATACAAAGATAAAGAAAAATTAATGAAATAAAAAATATTAAAAATGAACTTAATAGGAAAAACAGCAATAGTAACCGGTGGCGGTCAGGGAATTGGTGCAGCAATTTCTTTAAAATTAGCTGAATACGGTGCTGATATTGCAATAATTGATATTAAAAAAGAAGTTGCCAGTGTAGTTGAAAAACAAATTAATGCACTTGGACGAAAAAGCTTTGTTGTTATTGCAGATACATCTGATTTTAAAGCTGTTCACGAAGCTGTAAATTCAATTTTAAAGCATTTTTCAAAAATTGACATTTTGGTAAATAATGCAGGAATTAATCGTGATGGTGTAATCTGGAAAATGACCGAAGACCAGTGGGATAGTGTAATTTCTGTAAATCTCAAAGGATATTTTAATTTTATTCAAGCAGTTTCATCTATTTTCAGAGAACAAAAAACAGGTAAAATAGTAAATATCACGTCAATAAATGGACTAAGGGGAAAATTTGGTCAGGCAAATTATGCAGCAGCTAAAGCAGGAATTGTTGGATTAACCAAAACAGTTGCAAAAGAACTTGGCAAATACAATGTTAACGTAAATGCAGTAGCCCCGGGACTTATCGAAACCGAAATGATGCGAAATGCCGATGAAGTAGTTCGTGAAAAAGCAAAAGAGGAAATCGTTCTTGGACGATTCGGGCAACCCGACGATATTGCTAATCTTGTAGCCTTTCTATCATCAGATTTATCTAAACATATTACAGGCGAGATTATTAAAGTCGATGGTGGTCAGTATATTTAAAGCTCAAAATTAAGCCACAAACTCTCCCCCCCCTTCCTTTGGAAGGGTTTGGGGGTAGGTTAAAGCTCAAAGTTCAAAGGAGGACTAGAAACAATATAGCAGTTTAACAATTTAGCCATTTCTTATTTAATTTCAATAAGCTCTTGTTTTCCTGCAACATATTTGCCTTCAATATTATTTGTAATTGTTGAAAACGCATAATTGCCTTTTTTTAACCTATCTTTCAAATCAAACTTTACAATTCGTTTTGAATTTGGCATTATTTCAATTTTTTCAACAAACGATTTTTCAGAGTTAGGGATTTTTATATTTGAAAAAAGCAAATTTACATTTCCATTAAAGATGGTATTTCCATTATTACTAATTTCAACAAAGGTATAATCAGAATTTGTTTTTTCGTTAAAAAATGTTTTAATGCTATTAACTTTTAATGACTCATTGTCTTTGTTCGGATAGTTATAAACTAATTTTACAGCTATTTGAGGGCTAATTGTAATATTCGCCCTATTCACCGTATCAGTTAATTTTACTTTTTGTTCATTGGCTGATTTAATGTAAATTACAGACCATAATGAGCTTTTAATACTGTCAGGAATAGTTAAAGTAATTGGAATATTAATTGAATCATTTGGTTGAATTGAAAAAAATGATTTTTGTAAACTGAAGTAAGGATTTAAGGAATATTTAAAATCAGATTTTTCGAAAAAAAATGTTTTACCTAAGCTATCTCTATTAAAATCACCTGAAGTTATTACATAAGTATGTGTATCAGAGCTAAAGTTCTTTACTTTTATATTTTTAGTTTGTGAATTTTCAAGAGAACAATCAAAATATAATTTCATCGGTTTTACCTCAAAATCTTGACTAATCAAGTGGTTTGAAGTAAAAATAATAAGCAAAACCAATTTGAAAATCTTTTTGAAAAATTTCATCGAACGAAATTATTATTTTTCTTTTAAATATTTTAGAATTATTCTTCATATATTTGTTTAATGATAATTCCACAGATATCAATGTTTAGAAAATTACTTTTAGTCTTATTTGTAATTCTTGCAAATTGTTCATTTGCACAACCTCCTCTTCCTGCTCCATCGGGTCACATGGTTATTAGACAGGGTGGAAATGTTGTATTCAATTTTAGTGCTTTAAAAAGATACACTACAGGTATGACTTTAGCTGACTGGACTGTAATTGATATTTTTTACGATTCTGATGGAGGTGGTACAAGTTGGAAACTTTCGTTGAAAGCAAATTCAGCCCAAATTGACGGTGATATGGGCAATAATCTGAATTTGGATGTTATAGAAATAACTGCTAGTGATGGAGGAGGCGTTAACCCTCTTGGTGCTTTTTGTGAACCTAAAATTACGCTTACATCATTAGATCAGGATTTAGTGGTTGATCAAGGGTTAGGAGGTCCTCCCGATGGAGTGGCGGCAGGAGACAACTTGATAAATCTTACTTATGAATGCGGAGTAACCAATTCAGTTCTTGGACAGCCTGCTGACTTTTACGTAGTTGACTTAGTTGTTACTCTTTACGAAGATTAACAACAACATTCGAGGTTCTATACCTTATAGAAAACCAATAAATATTCATATTTCTTTTAGTGTAATTTTTATCAGCTGATAATGATTGTTCGTCAATTTTTTTTTATGCTACACATAATATTGTTTTGTAATGTTTCTTTTTAATATATTTTTAACAACAATTAATTTTAAATAATCAAAACTTAAAATAATCATGAGAAAATTTACATTTATTATTAGTCTTTTAATGTTGCTTAGTTTTGTTACTAATGCAGCAGATTTTTATTGGGTAAATGGTCAAGGAAACTGGTCTGATTTTGCAACACATTGGGCTACAACATCTGGTGGTGGAACATTTCATGCAAATGCTCCAACTCAGTCAGATAATGTGTATTTCGATGCCAATTCATTTCCATTACCATTAATTGGTCAAGCAGTTACAGTTGATATTATGGCTACTTGCAATAATATGGATTGGACAGGAGTTACTAATAATCCTGATTTAACAAGTTGGAATCAAATTGATGTTTATGGCTCATTAACTTTTTCGCCAGTAATGACTGCAAGTTTTTCAGGGCAAATATATTTCAAATCATCGTTACCTGGAAATACTGTTGATTTTTCGACTGTTCCTTTATCAATAAGCAGTATAGAGTTTTCGGGAATTGGCTCATGGTCAATTGAATCTGATGTTGATATTGCAGCTGTTTGGGGACAAATAAGAGTTACTAACGGTACAGTAAACTTTAATAATCATACATATAATCTTGGAATGATTCAATCGTGGCCTATGGGTATTTCACGAACAATTAATCTTGGAAGCAGTACGATTACTACACAAAATTTTATGCTAATGAATCCATCATCATTAAACTTTGATGCTGGAACTTCTACAATTAATATTGCAAGTTCATTTTTCGATGGTAGTGATTTAACATATTATAATGTTAATTTTCCTTTATCATGGTCGTCGAATGTACAAATCAGTGGAAGCAATACTTTTCATAATTTAGGTCTTAATTATCCAAATGTTACAGGTTTAACATTAGAAGAAGGAAAAATTCAGACACTATATAATATTACATTCGGAGCAAGTTGCTCAGATTATAAAACAGTTATGTCAAATAACTCCGGTAAAATATCTACTATAAAGAAAATTTCTGGTGTTGTAAACGAAGATTTTTTGGCAATACAAGATATTACAATTATTGGAGGAGCAACTTTTACAACAAATAATGGAATTAATTTAGGAAATGTTACAAACTGGACAATTAACTCTGGTGTTCCAAGCGATTATTATTGGGTTGGCGGTGCTGGCGATTGGAGCGACATTAACCATTGGTCGGACGTATCGGGTGGTGCTCCAAATCAAACCTGTATCCCTTCTGACGTTTCAAATGTATTTTTCGATGCTAACTCATTTTCTATTTTAGGTGAAACAATAAATATTGATATTGAAGCAGTTTGTAATAATATGGATTGGACAGGAGTAACAAATTCTCCTCAGATTTCGACTGCAACATGGAATAATATAAATATTTTTGGCTCGTTAACATTAAATGCAGGAATGACTTATGGCTCTGTTCAATTAGCTTTCCGTTCAAATAATATGGGCAATACCATCACTACCGCAGGGCTTTCAATACCAACAAATATTACTTTTGAAGGGAATGGCGGTTGGCAGTTAAATGATGACTTGACCATGACCGGTTACTTAAATATGAATCAAGGTTCATTTAATACTAATAATTTTGATATTTCTACTGGTGGCGTAAATTCTTATACAACTTTAAGCAGAACATTAACTTTAGGAACAAGCACAATAACTTGTGGCTCATGGTATTTCTGGGACAATACTAACCTTACTGTCAATGCTGGAACAAGTGAGATTATTTTAACCGGTACATACTTTGGTGGCGGAAGTAAAACATATTATGATTTAACTTTACAAAATGCAACTTCAACATCATTTAATGGCTCAAACAATTTTAATATAATTAATAATTCAGGAAATGGTGATTTAGTATTTGAATCAGGTTCTACAACAACTTTTACCGATATAAATGGAACAGGAAGTTGCACAGATCTTCTTAATATTAAATCTCAAAACGATGGTCAAACTGCAACATTATCACTTGCTTCTGGTGCAATTACAGTAGATTATGCAAAAATTAAAGACATTAGTGCAATAGGCGGAGGCACTTTCAATGCAAATAATAGTATTGATGAAGGAAATGTAACAGGTTGGAATTTTGCACTATTAGGTGGTACTGATTATTATTGGATTGGAGGAGGAGGTAACTGGAACGATGCTTCTCATTGGTCGTTAACAAGTGGTGGAGTTGCAAATATAGGTGGTTGTATTCCTTCTCAAGTTGATAATGTTTTTTTCGATGGAAATTCAGGGCTTAACTTGCAATCTGTAACAATTAATCAAAATGCTTATTGTAATAACATGGACTGGACTGGTTCTGTTAATGCAAGACTAAGTGGCACTAATTCATATTCATTGAATATTTATGGTTCATATATTTTCAATGCTAGTGCATTATATTTGTTTAATGGAAATATATTCTTTAAATCCGATAATGCAGGCAATACAATCGACACTAAAGGAAAAACAATATTAGGAACTCCTTATTTTGATGGCTCCGGCGAATGGACGCTTCAATCGGCATTCTCAACACAAACTACTGCTAATAAATATATCTATTTTAACAAAGGAACTCTAAACACAAATAATAATTCCATTACAACAACGAATTTCTATTCAAATACACAAAACACAAGAGTCTTGAATCTTGGTTCATCAACTATTACTGTTACATCCTGGTATATTAATGATGGACAAAATATGACTATTAATCCAGGAACATCTGTAATAAATTATTCAGGAAGCTCATTTTATGGAGGAAATCTTGACTATAATAATGTAGTAACAACAACTACTGGTTACAATTATATTTACGGTTCAAATACATATAATACTCTTGATTTATTTACTATTGGATATGCTTTTTTTGAAGGAGGAACAACACAGACTTTTGTTTCATTATTAATCCCTGATGGAACAAGTTGTCTTGATTATTTTAATCTAAGTTCAGCAACTCCTGGAACAGTTACAACTCTGAGCATGTCTGCAGGTATATTTACAGGTAACTGGCTTACAATTACCGATGTTGCTGTTGGCGGTGGTGGCACCTTTAATGCGAATAATAGTATTGGTGTTGGCGATGTTACAGGCTGGAATATTGCAGGTGGAGCAGGTGTTGACCTTTATTGGATTGGTGATGGTGGCTCGTGGAACGACCCATTACATTGGTCATTAACATCTGATGGACCTTCTTATGGTTGTATCCCAACTTCTAACGACAATGTATTTTTTGATGCAAATTCATTTAGCTCAACAGGTCAAGCGGTTGATATAAATACTGAGGCATATTGTAAAAATATGGATTGGACAGGTGCTTTATTTTCACCAAGTTTAACAGGTTGGAATGCAATAAACATCAACGGTTCACTAACCTTAATTGTAGCAATGGATGTTAATTATTTTGGAATAATGAAATTCTTATCGTCAAATGCTGGAAATACAATTACATCAGCTGGTAAATTAATCGGAGGAATCGAACTAAATGGAAGTGGCGAATATAGTTTAACCGATGATATTACAATAAATTGGTCGGGTATTAATTTCAAAAATGGTACATTTAATACTAATAATTATGATATTGATATTACTGGCGATTTTACGTCTTCTTCATCAAATACCAGAACTCTTAATCTTGGAAGTTCTGTTATAAGTATTTATAACTGGAATATTACAGACGGAACTAATATGAGCTTAAATGCAGGAACTTCTGCAATATTATTAAGTACAAATTCATGGAATTTTTATGGTGCAGGTTTTACTTATAACGATGTTGAAATAACAACTTCTTTTAGTAATATTACTATTTATAACTCTAATACATTTAATACTCTTACAATAACTCCGGCTTCAGAAGTTTGGTTACAAGCTGGATCTACCCAAACAACCAATAATCTTGATGTTGTAGGAATTGTGGGTGAAGAAATTATTTTAAAATCAAACAATGATGGTGTTATTGCATTTATAAATCAATCAGCACAAGTATTCTGTGGTGATTATATTCAAATTCAGGATATTACTGTCGCTGGCACTACTTTTTATGCTGGCGATAACAGCACCGACTTAGGAAATAATTCAGGTTGGACATGGTCAGGTGTAACAGCTAATAATCAATATCCATCAGGAATGTGCGAAGATGTTTTTGGTGGCGGAACTGTTGCCGGAATCAATTTAACTTTACTCGAAGCAGCAATTGACGGTGGTGCTGGTTTTACACATTCTTGGTTTAGAAATTTCGAACTTACTATTCCAGTATTATTGCCTGCAAATGTTATAGTTAGCAATGGCATGACTTTTTACGATAATGTAAACAATGGAACTTGTTCAAGTATTGCCGAAGTTATATATACAGTTCACTCATTGCCAGTTTTATCATCAGTTGTTACAAATGTAAGTTGTAACGGACTTAACGATGGAGCTATTGATTTATCAGTAGTTAGCGAAAACCCTCCATTTACTTATATTTGGAGTAATACTGCAACTACACAAGACATTTCTTCTTTATCACCAAATACTTACGATGTTACTGTAAGCGATTTGAGTGGTTGTAACTCAACTCATTCGGCAATTGTTACCGAACCAACTGTTCTTTCATCATCAGTATTTCCAATTAATATTTCATGCTTTGGTTTAACTGATGGAGAAATTGATTTAACTGTAGCAGGCGGAACTACTCCTTATACTTTCTTATGGTCGAATGCTGAAACCTCCGAAGATATTATTAATTTATCTGCTGGAACTTATGATGTTACTGTAACCGATGCAAATGGCTGTACTTCTCTTAATAGCGGTATCGTTATTGAACCAGCAGTATTAACAGCCTCAACCTCAAAAACAGATGTTACTTGCAATGGATTAGCTAATGGAGCAATCGACTTAACTGTTTCGGGCGGAACAACAGCATACTCATTTATTTGGGATAGCGGTCAAACAACCGAAGACATAAGTAACCTTGCACCAAATACATACAATGTTACAGTAACCGACCTAAGCGGTTGTACTGCAACAGCATCATCAATAATTTTAGAACCAACAGTTGTTTCAATTTCTGAAGTTTTAACAAATGTTTCATGTAATGGCGGAAGCAACGGAGCAATAGATTTAACAGTTTCGGGTGGAACAACTCCTTATGTATTTTTATGGTCAAATGGAGCAACTACGGAAGATTTATCAGGTTTAACAGCAGGAACTTATGACGGAACAATAACAGATGGAAATGGTTGTGTTAATTCAGGAAGTATAACAATTACTGAACCTGCAATACTAACAGCATCAGCTGTTAAAACAGACATTACTTGCAACGGAGCAGCAAATGGAACAATAGATTTAACAGTTGCCGGAGGCACAACTCCTTACGCTTATCTATGGTCAAATTTCTGCAAATACTTACGATGTAACTGTTACAGATGCAAACGGTTGCACAGCAACTTCATCAACAATTATTTCCGAACCAGCATTATTAACTGCCTCAGCAGTAAAAACCGATGTTACTTGCAATGGATTAGCAAATGGAGCAATCGACTTAACTGTTTCGGGTGGAACAACAGCATACTCATTTATTTGGGATAGCGGTCAAATAACCGAAGACATAAGCAGTCTTGCACCAAATACATACAATGTTACAGTAACTGATGCAAATGGCTGTACAGCAAATACATCAATTACAATCAATGAGCCATCAATTCTATTAGCTTCTGTAGTTGATATTGACATTACATGCGGTGGTTCTGCTAATGGAAGTATTGATTTAACTGTATCAGGAGGAACACTTAATTATTCATTTAATTGGAGTAATAGTCAAGTTTCGGAGGATTTAAGCAATTTAACACCAGCGATATATGATGTTACAGTTACTGATGGAAATGGATGTTTTGTAACAGCATCAGCTCAAATAACTCAACCAAATTCATTAACTGGAATGTTCACTCAAGTTAACAATTTATGTTTTGGAAACACATTAGGTTCAATAGATTTAACAGTTTCTGAAGGAACACCTGGTTACTCATATTTATGGAGTAATGGTTCAACAAATGAAGATTTAGATAACTTAAGTGCTGGTACTTATGTTTGTACAGTTACAGATGCAAATGGTTGTAATACATTTCCATCAATTACTATAACTGAACCCGCAATAATAACATTATCAGCGATTATTACAGACCCATTATGTAATGGTTTGAGTAATGGTTCAATTGATTTAACTGTAAATGGCGGAACTACTCCTTATACATACTTATGGACTTACGGCATAACAAATCAAGATCTTTTGGGAGCTAATGCTGGTATCTGGAACGTAACTGTTACAGATAGTAAAGGTTGTATTGCAAATGAAGGATTTACAGTAAACGAACCTGCTGTATTAACAGTAGATGTAGTATCAACAAACCCAACATGTAATTATAATTCTGATGGGTCTATTGATTTAACTGTTTCTGGTGGAACAACTCCATATTCTTTTATGTGGACTAATATGGCAACTACAGAAGATTTAAGTGGACTTTATAATGGAACATATTCTGTTCAAGTGGCAGATAATAATGGTTGTACTGTTTTTACAAGTGGAACTGTAACTCCTCCTCTTGTATTTAATTCATTTACAAGTGGAATAAATATTTCTTGTTTTGCTGCTAATAATGGAAGTATAGATTTAAGTTTAACAAATGGTGCTTCTCCATTTACCTATAACTGGTCTAATGGCTCTACTTTAGAAGATGTATCTGGCTTGTCAGCAGGCATGTATCATGTAACTGCTACTGACTCAAAAGGTTGTAGTACAACAAATTATTTTGAAATTACAGAACCTACTGAAATCGTTATTAATGAAATAGTATCTCCAGTAGTTTTAGGAAATGATGGAGAAATTAATATAACTGTAACAGGTGGAGTATCTTCTTATTCTTACTTATGGAGTAATGGACCAACAACAGAAGATTTATCAGGATTATCAGCTGGTGTTTATGTTGTTTCTGTAACTGATGCAAGTGGTTGTATTAAAACGAAATCAATAGTAGTTAATGATATAAATTGTGATTTATCAGCAATGATAAACTCAACTAACGTTAGCTGTTTTGGTTTAAGTGATGGAGAAGCTACTGTAATTATTCAAAATGGAACATCACCATTTTCAATTATCTGGAGTAATACTGAAACTACTGAAACAATTTCAAATTTATCAGCAAATACATATAGTGTAAATATTCAAGATTTTAACGGATGTTTAGCAAATAGTCAAGTGATTATTACTGAACCAACTCAATTTGTTACAGATTTAGTAACTACAGATGTAACATGTAATGGAGGTAACAATGGTAGTGCAGATTTAACAGTATCTGGCGGAACACCTCCATATTCATTTGTATGGTCAAATGGAGCAACAACAGAAGATTTATCAGGTTTAGTTGCTGGAAACTATTCAGGAACATTAACCGATGTAAACGGATGTACTGAATCAGGTTCATTTGATATTACAGAGCCAGTTGCATTAGTTGCTTCGTCAACCGCTTCAGGAATTTTATGTAATGGTGGAACTACCGATGTAATTGTAAGTGCAATGGGTGGAACTGCTCCATATATAGGAGAAGGAACATTTAATGTAATTGCAGGAAGTTATGATTATACTGTTACAGACTTAAATGGATGTACAGCAATGACTTCAATAGTCGTTTCAGAACCTCTTGCATTAACAACATCTATAATGGCTACAAATATTACTTGTTTTGCTGCTTCAAATGGTATGGCTGATTTAACAATTTCTGGTGGTACATCACCATATACATATATTTGGTCAAATGGTTTCACAACAGAAGATTTAAGTTTATTATCAGCAGGAATGTATGATGTAACAGTTAACGATTCTAAAGGATGTTCATCAGTTTCTAGTGTTGGAATAACAGAACCATCACAATTTATTACAGATTTAGTTACAACAAATGTATCTTGTAATGGTGGAAATAATGGTGCTTCTGACTTAACAGTATCAGGAGGAACACCTCCATATTCATTTGTATGGTCAAATGGAGCAACAACAGAAGATTTATCAGGTTTAACAGCCGGAACATATACTGGAACATTAACCGATG
>Ga0209211_10006759_pt1 | contig 16428 bp, 16 predicted proteins | sample RifGroA2_FD_183992 | JGI IMG/M metagenome (GOLD analysis project Ga0209211, IMG submission 183992) | Groundwater microbial communities from Rifle, Colorado, USA - Groundwater A2 (SPAdes) (version 2) | ecosystem: Environmental > Aquatic > Deep subsurface > Groundwater | place: Rifle, Colorado... | reverse complement strand
CAAGCCGCTGGAACTTGCCGCGGTGGGTATCTTCACGGCCGGGGCTTCCGGGGTGGTGGTAGAGGCGGATAAAGAGGCGGCGGTGGGGAAACTCCTGGAGCTGCAGCAGGCGCTGCTGAAAGCCGGCTGCGATATGCAAATTCTGGTAAAGGACTCAAAATCATGAAAAACATCATCTGCTCTCTGGCCGCTTTTCTCGGGATGTGGGCTTTCCTCGTCTTTTTTTCCTCGCAGCTCCCGCAGGCGCTGCCTAAGAAACCCGAAATGATAGCCCTGAACCTGAAAGAGATCAAGGCGCTTGAGGAAAAACTTAAAGAGAAGCCCAAGGAGCTGCCGCAGGTAGCCGCGGGCGTTACGCAGGCCCAGTTCGCCGCTGAGGGCCAGGCCTACCTGCGCAGCGGGGGCAGCGCCGCCGCCGGAGAGCTTCCGCGCATAATCGGCGACGCCGACGAGCAGACCTACCTGGAGTTCACCAGGGTCTCCGGGGCAAAGCTGCTGGTATACTCCCCCGGCCTTAAGCAGTACCTCGGGGAATTGAAGGCCTCCGGCCCGTCGCCGGCCCTGGTGCCTTTGGACGTAGTGCGCTTTAAAGCTAATTTCCCGTCAGAGGGACGGATGGTCAAAGACGCGGGCCTCCTGGCCCTCGCCGCCGCGGCCGCGAGGCGGGAAGGGAAACGCGGAGCTATAAAGCTGTACATGGCGCTGCCCAGCCAGCAGCAGCAGTATCTAGTGGGCAAACTGCTCGCTACTTTGCGCGAGGAGGGGCTGGAAATAAAAGACGTGGCGACCGTGGACGCCAAATACTCGGTCGCGGGCGGGAGCGCTAAAATAATCCTGGTAAGCGCGGTGCTGAAAACCGGCGCAAAGGTGAGCTTAAAAGACCTCGAGGCATAACTGTAAAGTAGTATTATGGATAAAGTTCAGGAAGAGGGGGTATATGAAGAATACTGAAATATGCTGCACAGGGCTGGTGGAACATGAACTTGGGATCATCGAATCTAAGATAGAAGACGGGATAAGGCAGCCGTGCCGCTGCTATCTCTGCAAGCGTACCGAAGGCAGTAATGCAGTGTATTTCGCAGACGAAACCAAAATCGTTAAACTTGAGCTCCGTTTTGTCACGAAACTAAGAGACAAGATGAAGATCAAGTTCCTGCTTTGCCGGGACTGCGCTACGCTGCTGTCAAAAGATTAACTCAATATATGAATTTCTCTGTGATTATCGCGACACACAACCGGGCACCATTCATATCGCGTGCTGTTGATTCCGCGCTTTTGCAGTGTAAAGGTGCTGCGGAGGTTATCGTTGTTGATGACGGATCTACTGACGACACGTATGCGCGTCTGAAGGAAAAAATTTTAAATAATAAAATTATCTACTTATATCAAGATAATAAGGGCGTTTCGGCGGCGCGAAACAGCGGAGCAACTTTAGCAACTGGAGATTATTTGGTTTTTTTGGATTCAGATGATTATTTCACAGCTAACAGATGTCTTAGCCATTTGAAATATATAAACAATGAAGATTATGCGCCCGACGTAGTATATTCTCCATGGATAACTATCAATCAAGCCGGTAAAATCCTTAGAATTCCAGGGAATGAAATACCGCCGAATTTGCTTTATCCAAAGTTGCTTGTTAGGGGGTTAGCAGCTTTAAGTGCCTGCACCTTTAGAAAACCAGCTTTTATCAAATCAGGGGGATTTAATAATGAACTAAAAGGTTGCGAAGATTGGGAGATTATTCAAAAGATGGTTATCGCTAATTCTCGCTTTTTATATTGTCCAGTCCCAAGCACTGTATATGTTAAACATGAGACCAATTGTTCAAAAAACACTATGGTTATGCTTCAATCAGCTCTTAAAGTAGTGGAAATAGGGTTTTCATCTCCAGCTATAACGAAAAACACGAAAGACATGTATTTCAGAGATGGCCAGGTAATTCAATACCTAGAGACATGTCGACGGCTAATCCTAGCGGGTAATTTAAACTTAACAGATAAAATACTGTCTAGTTTAGTTGAACAATATGAGCCATCAAAATTTTGGTCTGCTGAATCTATATCGGATGAGAGTAGATGTGAAAAGTTCGATAAGAATCGTTTGATTGGAAATTATAGATTAATATTGCAATTGCGGAGTACGCTGGAAGAGAATATAATGAAGGATTTTAAATTTTAATATGAGGGACATTGCTATTGAAAAGTTTGAATATTTAACGGCTATGGATAGGCAATCTGTCGAAGAATTACTGTCCAGTGTTGCACAAAATCCGTTTAAAATCATATCTTTTAGCTTATCTCGGCTAACTGGCAACCATTTTCATTTTACTCAAACGCAGAAATATCGTTTAGTTGTGGAATTCCAATCAGGCAGGTCTAAAATGAACCATGCCTTTTTTGTAAAAGAGTACGCGAAGTCTGATGTCGGAGCAGTTAAACTTGTGCGCTCTGCTTTTGATTCGGGTTTTTTGAGAAATGATTTCCACATGTTAGAGATTCCGGTATTCAGGAGGTTTAGTCAAAACCCTCAAGGCACTAGATTCTGGATGTGGGCAGATGACTATGCAGATTCATTTTTGGGCCCCCCAAAACTGGAAACAGCAGCATTTATAGGTGAACTTCATTCCAAATGGTGGGGCCATATACACTTAAGAGGAAATAAGTATTTAAAATTCTTAAGGAATATTAGTCATTTTGAGCCAGATTGGGGTCAACGGTCTCACAATAATATAAAGGTTCTCAGCGGGGCTAAAATCAAAAAGGAGATACTAAAGGTCTTTACTCCTGAACGATGTGAAATTGTGCGGGGAATCCCCCGATTGAAGAAAAGAATATTAAAAAAGCTTGAGAAATACCATATCACCCTGTTACACCAGGATTTTTGGGCTTGTAACATCGGGAATTTAGGGAAGAAGCTGGTTTTAATAGATTGGGACAACGTGGGCCTGGGACCAGCAGGAGCGGAGTTGGCATATTTCTATTACCTTACTGTCCAAAAATATCCGAATTTTGATGATGGGGCTTTTATAAAAAACTATAGAGATGTGGTAAGCGCCAAGATAGAGCTTAATGACGCCGATGTTCTGGAGCCGTATTATTTGGCCTTTTGCCTTCGGCCGGCATTTTCTTTGTGCACGCATTTATTGGGGAATATACTAAACGTCAACAGGAATAGCCTTTTTAATAAGAATGATTTGGAATCGCAACTTGTTGCTTCAGACAAGATATTCTTAAGAATAGAAAAAGGCCTGCAATTATTGTAGCGATATGAATAAAGCAGAGCAATGCCCATTTGTGCTAAGTATATCTAAAAGAATTTATACCCAAGCCCTTAAAATTGTCCAGGATTTAGCTTTAGTTGATAATCTTGAAAATGCGGGCGACGTGTATTTCGTAGGCGGATTAGCACTTAATTTAATGATCAAGCGCGATATCGATCTAATAATTCTCATGGATAAGTTGTGCAAAGAAGAGGTGTATAACTCTGTGGATATCTTAAAACGACACCCCCGGATATCCGCCATGGTATTCAGAAGCAGGCTGGCTGAATCCGATGTTCTTAATAGAAGGTTCTATGTACATGCCGGCTATGTGGATAAGCAGAACAATTCCTGGACAATTGATCTTGCTTTCTGGCATAAGGACTCATGGGATCCTGGAAAAACACGGGATCTATGCACTCGGTTAAATTATCTTAAAAATAACATCACGCCGAAAATGAGAGCTGCAATACTTAATATTAAATTTCAGCTGCAAGCCTTACAGAAAGAAGGTCGGCAAAATACAATTACCGGAAATATGATATATGACGCTGTGTTGCACCATCATGTTAACGATCTAAAACAATTTTTAGCGCATCGACGCCGCCTAGACCGTAATAAGCATTGAATATGAATTGGGCTAATGAATTGGAGCTTTTAACAAAATCCTGCCGTGGGAATTCCCGGTTAGTAGCGGCACAGGGTGTTCTGGTCCGTGCCTGTGGGAACTATTCTTCCTTGAAAGGCTGGATCTCTGCGGAGTACGAATGCTGGGGGACGGTTGCAGATGTAGTCATGCGTAGGGGCGCGCTCTCAGTTTCAGGGATTTTAGACTCCAGGAAATATATAATCTTCTCACGGCAACTAAACCAGCTGCGCAAAACAGAAGGAAGATTGTTCGGGGTTCCCTGCCGGAAGTACTTCATTAAAGATTGGTGTCTGATCCATTCACACTATAGAAAATTAATGTATTTTATCTCCAATGATAAAAAACATATTAAGGTTTTAGGGTGCTCTGAACCGGCAATAAATTTAAGCATGAGTTGTTGCCTTAACTCCCTTATCATCTGCAGCATGGTTCGGAAAGGCGGGGTGGTCTTTCACGCTGCTGTAGTCAAATATATCAACAGTGGCATCCTGGTGCCAGGCGATTCTGGAAATGGAAAAACAACAATAGCTCTCCTGCTCGGTCGGCGGCCTGATTTCGCATTGTTGGCCAATGACAAATGCTGTTTGTTTATAAAAAACGAGAATTTGTGTGCCTATACTGTACCACAGAATGTCCCGCTGGGTCTTGGCTTGATCCACGCTTTGGGATGGGGGAGGGCAATAGGCGCGCTCGCTATAGATTCTCAGAATCTGCATCCGGGGAATCATAAAATATTGATAAATCGAGTATGTAGCGGGAACTACTTTCCGATCTATAGAAAAAGCGGACGCGAATACAAATATCACCTATTAGCAAAGCACCTGCCCGGAGTGTTTAATGTCGCTTTAGTGAATCAGGCAGAAATAGACTCTGTTTTAATTCCTACATTCAGGCCGAATGGCAGCGCTCTTGGGGCAAAGCGACCAGGAGCCGGAAACCAGCAGGGGAATTCAGCGTTAGGAATCCGGGACGAAGAGTTTCTGGAATTGCTTACTGTAAAGGAAAGAGAATCCCATGAAATGAATAGTATAAAGATCGCAGCGGCCATCTCTGAAAAGAAATCTTTTCAGATCGCAATATCGAAAGATGCGCAACGGACTGAGGCCGACGTATACGCCTGTGTCATGCGAAACTGTTCGGACGAAGTAAAAAATCGCGATAATTCTATATGAACCCTTTTATGAAAGATCAGCGGGAGATAATATGGCGGAAATAGCTCTAAAATGGACTTCTGCTGCGGGTAATATTCAAGGCAGAGGCTGGATTAATTCTTTTACTCCATTTTCAAGGTTTCCGGCCAGTGCGAAGTCTATTGTTCCGGATGATGTCTGGACTCTTGGTCTCCAGTCCACAGGGCTATTCACGTGTTTTGAAACCGATTCGAGTTGTATCCATGTAGCATGGGAATTGGGGTCGGATAAACTTTGTCATCCGCATATGCCCTCCACATCCTCAAGTGGCCTGGATTTGTATCGGCAGGATGTAGATAATGTCTGGAAATGGTTAGGCCTTGTTTATCCAGATAATCCAGGTGTAAACAGTAAGATTATCTCCTATGGTATTAAGCCTGGGAGGGCGAAGTATATGCTGTACTTGCCATTATTAAACATAATCAAATCTCTTTCCATAGGCGTGGAAAGCCGCGCGTATTTCGAGTTCGGTGCTGCTTCGACAAAAAAACCAATCACATACTACGGAACATCCATTGTCCATGGGATTGCCGCCTCAAGGGCCGGCAACTGCCATACTGCTATTCTTAGCCGTAGGTTAAATACAAATATAATAAACTTGGGCTTCTCCGGGCGCGGCAAAATGGAGAGTTCTCTGGCTGAGTTAATTTCCGGTATAGATACTCAGCTTTATATCATTGACTGCCTACCAAACATGGATGCTTCTCTTATTGTTGAGCGCGCAAAAACATTTTTGGATATTCTTTTTGAGAAAAAGCCTGATACTCCTGTTTTGTTGGTCGAGGATAGGACTTATGCGAATAGCTGGGCGATTCCGTTCTTTAAGGAACGGAATGAATCGAACCGCAGAGCCCTAAGCCAGATCTATTTAGCAGTGAAGCAGGGAAACAAATACCCAATCCATTATCTAAAAGGAGAAAATCTATTAGGGGACACTACGGAGGCAAGTGTGGATGGAAGCCATCCTAACGACTTGGGCTTCGTAAGGTTGGCCGATTCCATGGAAAGTGTGATTAAGGCTATCATAAATTGACAACATGAGAATATCTATATCCCAACCAATGTTGTTTCCTTGGCTGGGCGAATTTGAGAAAATCGCCTTATCCGACGTATTTGTGCACGGCGATTCTGTCAAATATAAAAAGGACTATTATTCAAACAGAACTACGGTCAAAGCTCCTTCAGGATTGAAATGGATTACTGTGCCGGTGCAAAAGGTTGATAGTTCGCAGAAAATAATAGATGTGAAAATAGATAACACACAAAGCTGGAAGGAGCATCATTACAATCGCTTAAAAACCTACTACGCTATGGCCCCGTTCAAAATGGAGATGCTAAATCTAGTCGAAGATGTATATAGCGCAGAGCATGAAAATATCTCTGAGCTGGCTATCGCCAGTATCCATGCTGTCTGCCTATATCTCAATGTTTTCCCTAAGGTCGGCTTTTCCCGCGGTAGCCGGCTAAATATTACTCACACAAAAACGGAAGGAATTCTTGAAATATTACGGAAGTTAAGGGGGAGCGTATATTTATGCGGGATGGGGTCACAAAAAGTCAGTGAAAGGTATTTAAATCATGAGTTACTGGAAAGCGAACGGATCAGGGTGGAGTATATTGTATATCGAAAAACCGCATATCGGCAGCTATATGGCCTGTTCAATACGAATGTTTCAATATTGGACGGCATCGCGAACTGCGGGCGGGGGATAACATCCTCCTTCCTGTCAAATTGCTATTACTGGAAGGACTTGTTAAAACGACAATGATCTATACACATATCCCTTATGCTCCAAGAGACCACAATCTGGATCTGGGTTGGGCCTATGCTAACTTTATGGATAAGCTCGGGATAGACGATTGGGCCTGTTTCATGGATCACGATGCTATGTTCACCACAATTAACTGGCATCAGCAATTAATGGATATTATCAGTCTTTATCCTGAAGCCGGCTGTTTCACCTGCATGACAAATCGAGTCGGGAATCCTATCCAAATCGCGGGTTACGACATGGGCTGGCTTGCAAATGAATCTGACCCCAAACAGAAACATCGAAAGCTCCTTTACGCTAAATTTGATAATCACGATATCCGAAATCATAGGAAAATAGGCAAAGGCTTGTTTGAGAATTACTACTCAGATGTCATGGAACTTGATGCGAATCACTTGATGAGCGGCGTTTTAATCCTGATAAGTAAAAAGATCTGGAAAACTATAAAATATAAAAGTGGATTTTTGGGCATTGATAATGATCTGCATTCTCAATGCTTAAAAAATGGGTATAAAGTGTATTTAATGAAGGGGGTGTATGTTTACCATTGGTATAGAGGTGATGGGGATTATAGTCATGTCCTACAAACATTAAATTTAAAGTAAGATGGCAACAGGCGGCCCAAATACGCAAGGTCTTATGTGTTCAGAGGTTAATCAGGTTGCTGGCCAGCCTTTCGCTAACTATATCTAAATCCTTGCCCGTCTTTGCAGATAGAATCATTTCGGAGAATGAATCCCTTACTATGCAAAACAGGCGTTCTCTGCGTTCGGACTCAGTGTAATTTAGTTCTTTTAAAATGCTTATTGATTCTGTGCTAATTTCTTTTATTGATTTTCTTATCTTTTCGATATTCTTGTTTTGATATTTTATCGAAAAATATGGGAAAAATCCGCTAAGAAGTTGAAAACGGTTAAGTGTTTTGTGGAAATCAGTACCTGGGTAAACTCTTACGGATTGTAGAAAAAGCTCAAAGTCTCTAATATTTAAATCAATCAGCAATTTAAAACTTGCTTCCAAGCCGTCAATAGTTTCGAGGGGATTAAACATGATAAACCCCAAAACATATTCAATCCCCAATTTGCTTAAAATGTCTAACTGCTGATGTATTGACGATGCTTTGTAGCCCTTTCTAAACTTTTTTAGAGTAGCTTCCGAGCCACTCTCTGCTCCAATAAAAACTTTTTTTAAGCCAGAAGCCTTCAAGAGCTGAAAATCGTTCTTATTTATGCCGTCTATCCTGCAATCGATCATGTAATCGATATTAACCTTTCTTGCAAGGATCTCTTCAGCGATTGATAGGGCATGCTCCTTGCTACCGCTGTCTTTTGAAATAAATAAGTCATCAATTATGGATAGGTTTGTAATTCCGAAGGTGTCCTTAAGATATGCTATTTCATCCACAAAACCTTTGAATGAACGTTTTCTCCATGTATCAGACGCTTTAATGCTTTCTTGCCTGGCGACGGTGCCAGTGGTGCAGAAAGAACATTGGCAAGGACACCCTCTTCTGCTGTATATAGATGCGGAGAAGTTTAGCGCCAATGCTTTTGTCAAATCTTCCCGGCATACCCATGGCAATAGGTCTAAGTCTTGAATCGCCATTCTCGTCTTATTTGCCACTATTTTGTTTTGACTATTTCTGAATGTGATTCCCTTTACTGCGTCTAAACTGGTGCCTTTTTCAACGGCCTCTACTAATATTGGCAGCGTAATTTCACCTTCTGCTCTGACAACAGAGTTAAATTCGCTGAAAGTAGTTAACAGTTCTTGATGATTTAAGGTTGCGAAATCATGCCCAATTGTAATGTGTCCTGTATATCCAAGCTCTCTTATTGCTTTTGTCAGCCATAATATTTCAGAAAAAACATCTAGTGGTCCAGTAAAGCCAATCACGCCAAACTCGCTATGCTTAATACTGTTAAGTGTTTGATGCAGCGTGCAATGCCTTTCCAAACACGCATTTATGAGCGTTACATGATGCCCTGTTCTCTGAAGCGAACTTTTTAGCCCTTGAATCCCTAGATGTTCGCCGGGAAAAGTAGTGAAACCACCGTTTTTGTTTCTGTCAGAAATCCAGAGTTGATTGTAGTAGGGGACACATGGCGTTCGTAAATCCAATCCAATTAATTGCTCATATGTGAGCCCTCTATATAGTGTCGGCGGATTTACCAGTAATACTTTCATTAAGTAACGGGCTGTTTCGATTTAAGGTGAAGTTTGACTTTTGCAAATTCCATTAAATACCCAATTTGGTGGGTGTAGTCAAGTATAAATATTAGAATATTTAAAGAAAACAACCTTAAATTCGATCTTTTCACTGTCGGTCTGGCTTTATTTACGATAATTAATGGATTGCGTAAATCTAGGGAAAATGGCGCTATACAATCTAATTCTCTGTGTTTTTGGCGTAACTTAAAACTCATCTGACCGGAGCGAAAAGACTTGTTCAACGCATCATTTAAGGATTTAGTGTGAAAGTGCTTGATTTTTAAGGCTGGACAAAAAACTGTAGCAATGCCTTTTTTAAGCAAGCGCAGGGTCAATTCCTTATCATGCATAGAAATAAATTCTATATCAAATCCATTAAGTTCATCTAATAATTGTTTCCTTATGGCCGAATTGCCGCCTGAAATGTTATCAGTAAGAAAATAATCTGATCTGCCGCATACATTATAAGCTTTAGCGATACTTTTGCTCTTTGAAGGGGTTTGCAGCTCCTTGAATCGAAGGTCGTAAAAATTCTGCCTGAAAGCCGAAAGAGGATGGTTGAGCTCGAAGGCATCAATATGTCCTGAAATCGCTCCGATTCCTGGAGACGCGGTGAAGACCTTTTCAATTGTAGAGACCCAATTCTCATCAGGTATGGAATCATCATCTAAAAATCCCACAACAGAACATGTGCATTTGCTTAGGCCATAATTTCTTGCATGAACAGCCCCCCTGGTCTTATCGAGGAAAAAGACTCTAACGGAAAGATTCTGATAAGCGTTAATTATAAGGTTATAAGAATTTTTCGTCCTTGGGGACGAGTGGTCGTCAATAACAAGAATCTCGAAATGTCGTAAATATGCTTTCTGGTTAGATAGAGCTCCTAAACACTTTTGTAAAAGTTCAATCCTATTCTTTGTGGGAATAATTATTGTCAAAAAATTGGTGTTCATTGGAATTTATCAATATCGCTCATGCCTTGCTGGTGTTCATTTAGAAGCGCCGCAAAAGGGTGTCGGGCGGCTGCGAGGCGATAGGTGTTAACAGGTTAATCTTAACGAACAATCATTGGTCGAGCTCTCGCAATCTGCGCTCATCCTCTTCTATCCATTCCTTGATTCTATCGACGCTTGAGGATATATCATTGGCTTTAACTTCTGCTTCTATTAGCCATGTCTCATGTATGTCACGCCACTTCGCACTAGTGGATTGATCGACCTTTTCTCGTAGTTCTGCGATACGGTCACGTTGCCTTATTAATGCGTTTTCGGCCTTAGATAGTCGCTCAAGATTGTTTTCCCGATTCTTTTTTGCATTTTCAACAAATTCTGCTCTGTGCTCAAGATGCTTTTCCCTGCGGGCGGCTCCCGCCTTTTTATATTCCCCCCAAAAGCAATCATGACTGTCCTTGACTTGTTGAATTCGTTCAAAACACACCTGCTTATGCTCTGGAATCATTTCTTGTTTTCGCTCGCTCAAGGCTCTCATAGCCGCTCCTAGGTACTGCCCCCACCGCTTTACCTGCGTAACCGTGGTCTGGTCAAAGAAAAAAATAATATCTGATACTGCAGAATATTCAATCCCTTTGCACATATCGAAAATAGCTGCGCGGTGTTTTTCTGACCTGTCGTGTAATGCTTTTCGTTCAGCATTTACATTCCTACTGGCCCGATCTCGTAAGGAATTAAAACGATTCCAAGCTACCTGCCGTTCTTCCTTTAGTGAGAAATTGGGGCCAGCATTGAAGGCCTCTTGTATTTCTTTGGTAAGAGCCCAAATCGGACGCCAATCATGGCGCAAAAGTCCTATACCGCTCCAGTGGGGCGCATTGGGTATAAGATTCTCTAGTTGATAAAGCATTTGAGCTATTCGATTCGCACTCATATTCGGCTCTCAAGCGACCTTCCCACGCAATACCTTAAAGGCTAATTGGTTAAATCCTAAGCATAGACCTTCTGACATTCCCTAGGAAACCAGACCGCGCACTGCTTGAATATTTTCACTTATGTAAAACTCTCCGTATCGCCGCCCAAATTTTATTGATGCAAGATTTGTTTAACATGGACTGTCTCATATACTGGCGGGACGCATAAATCCCGAGGCCGGTTTAATGGACCAGCATCGGCGCTATTCTATACTGCCTACATGGAAAGGGTAGATAGTCGCAATCGTGTTCATCTCTTCCCAAGATATTCCGTTGCTTCCTGGTTCATAGCAGATCGAGCAGACGCTGTGGAGCTTTTTGCCTTCCTTGAAGCCGCTTTTTAGTAACGCAGTCCTGACTAATTGATAATATTTCTTATCTAGTTCGACCCCTCCAAAATTTATGCTTTGTTCTCCGTAATAAATCGGGTAAACATCTGACTTCAGCAACTCGCTTAAAAATATCTGCGGTTCCTTCCCATGGACCTTGAAATCCCCTGTGAGTTCGTCTCGGTAGAGGAACACATTGCAGAACATAAAACTGTCTTTAGATCCTGAGGTCTTCTTAGCCCCTGCACGGGCTATGAGTTCTGACCCTGTTCCTATGTGCGGCGGTGTCAGCGGCGTGCCCAGGGGCTCTGCCGGCAGTATAAAAAATTTCTTCATAATATCGATCCCTCCTGACATTATTCTATTCAATTACATTGTATTAATATTCGTTCTATCTAACGTCTTGGTAGTTGTATATTAGAGGCTCTCCTCTTTGGGCTCTGAGTTTATCGGGCGCAACTTGGCGCGCAGCCGCCTGGCCGGTTTCCTGGCGCTTACCGCCGGCTTCACGTCTGCCCGTTCGTGTTCCTGGCAGGCGGGCGCGGCTGCCGGTACTGCGACTACGTTGGGCGTGGAGAGGAGGAAGGGGTAGGGCTTCTCACCATCAGCCAAAATACTGGCCGCGGCAGCGCCGACGGGCAGGTTTAGTAAATCTGACTTGCTGAAAGTCGGCAGGAAGTACTCGGAGAGTAAGTGACTGTCCTCCGGGCCCACGCGAAAACAGAGTAAATTTCCGGAATTGCCGAGGGCGGCCCTTAAAACCTGGGGCGGGAGCTGCCCCAGGAACTGGTGCGCGAGCACGGCGCCGAGCTTATGCTTGCGGGCCTCCGAGAGGAGCTCTGAAAAGCCCGGGGTAGCGATATTCTGGAATTCGTCCGCGTATAAATAAAAGTTGCCGCCGGCATTTTTCCTGTTCGCCGGATTCATGGCCGCGCGCAGGATCTTCTCCGTGAACAGCATGCCGATAAAAGACGCGGCCAGGTTGCCGATAGTGCCCTTGGCCAGGTTAACCAGGATGATCTTCCGGGACCGCAGGGCCTGGTCGAAGCTCAGGGTGGATTTCTGGCAGGAGACAATGCTGCGGGTCTGCCTATTGAATAAAAAAGGCGAGAGCTTGCTGACAATATAGGGGGCGACGTTCGCGAGGCTCATCTCGCCGCCCGCCGTGGCGGCGATCTTCTCCCACGCCGAGGAAACAAAAGAGTCCTTGCAGAGGCTGATGCACTTCACGCGATAGTCCCTGTCGAAAAAGAACTTCATGAAATCCGCCAGTGTGGCCTGGGGGTCGCACATCACCAGGGTGAGCGCGGCGCGAAAATACATTTCGAAGATGGGGCCGCCAGTGGCCCTAAGGTCGAACAGCTGCCCGAACATCTCCAGGAAATGCTCGACTATCCTGTCCCTTTCTCCGTCGTTGGAGTGCTCCAATAGATTAAAACAGAAGCCGGGATCCGCGGCTGAGCAGTCGAAAATGATGACGTCTTTGCGCCTGCGGGCCGGCACGCTGTCCCTCACTTTAGCGAACAGGTCCCCGTGCGGGTCTAAAAGGCACAGACCATTATCCTCCTCGATATCCTGCATAGCTGTAGCGTACATGAACGTCGTCTTGCCAACCCCGGTCTGGCCGCAAATATACACGTGGCGCAAACGCGCTTCGGGCGACAGCCGCACTTCCGTACGGTCTGCGCCGGAGCCGGAAGCGGTACCGATGAGCGTTCCCACGGCTACGGTCTTGCCCGTGAACGGTGCGGCCCTGCGGACGCGCTCTATCCCGGGACAGGGCGACGAGGGAAAACGGAAAACCGCCGCGGCTTCCATGACCGGCACGATCATCGGCAGGCGGCCCCAGGGCGTCCCCGCCTGGAAGGCCGGCAGGACAAAGCGCAGGTTCTCCAGGTTGCCGTCCGCTACGCGCTTCTCCTCCGGCTCCGCCAAATGATGTATCTGGAAGCCGCCGGAGTATTCCGACGGAACCGCCGGAGCGGCTAAGGCGCAGCCGAAGCTGTTGACGGTGCACTCGGGCAGCGTCTCTACTGAAGCCACATAAATGCGCAGCAGGAAAGAGCTGTCTTTCATGAAGTCCGCTCTGGACGTGGTGCCCAAGAGGGCCATAGACCCGGAAGGCGTGAGGTCTGAGACCTCCTCGTCATCCGAATCTTTGAACGCCGCCTTCCGCTGCGCGGCCAAAAATTTAAGTTCGCGCTCAGAGAACCGTGTGGGCGCTATCGCCACAGTCAGGCGCACGGCTTCCTTGCATTGGTTCAAGATCCTTAAGATGTGGGCAATGGGATCGGGCTGCGGGAGAAGAGGGAAAACAGCCAGGCCAAATCTATCCGACGCTGTCGCGACGTTCTGTTTGGCGACCTCTATAAGCTGCGAGCGCCGGCTGATCTCCCAGATGTCGGAGGCGTTGAAGCCTTCGTAAAGCTGTTTAAACCTGGTCTCGTCCAGGGGTACCCACTGGAGACGTTCCATAAGCGCCAGCGCGGCGGCAAGCCCGTCCGCTACCTGCTGCGCCGCCGCCAGCGCTTTGGCGCTATTGTGGTGAGAGACGCGCACGCGCAAAGACAGACTGGGCGCCGAGCCGCCGGCCGGGCGCGAGACCGCCACAAGCTCGAACGCGAGGTCGAGAGCCGGGGTAAAGAGAGCGCGAACTAAGCGCGAGTAAGACAGAAGAGCTTCGTGGATGCTGCGCGGAACTTCGAGCGGGCAGATGCCGGTCAATTCAAAACCGAAAAAAACATTGCTGGCGCCGGCCTTAAGCGTTTTAGTAAGGAAGAACATGACGCCTCCTTTTACCGCTAAAGTTTTGTGGTTCATGCTAATAGTGTACTCACACTCTTTAAAAACATCTATTACAAGAATAACCTCTAACTATCCGAGAGCAAGGCAGCGGCAGCGACAGTGCTCGTCGGAGAAGCGGCGGTGCGGGACAGCGCTCTAAATGCTATAACTACATTTGCAAACAGCGCAGGAGATGGGGGACAGCATGGAAGATACCGACAAGTTGACGGAACTAACAGAAGAAGACGCCCGTGAGCTGGCGAAGCGTCGCGGAACTCTTTCTCTCAACGGCCTGACCGAGCTTTCCGATGAGGCGGCGGGGGCCCTGGCAGAGTACAAGGGGACAGTACTTTCTCTGAACGGTCTGCCCCGAATCACCGAGAACTTAGCCGGGTTATTAGCGAAGATAAGCGTAATTCTTCATCTTAACGGCCTTACGTACCTTACAGAGCGAACGGCGGAAGAGCTGGCAAAGCAGCGGGGCATGCTTATCCTCGACGGCCTGACCACGCTGCCCGAAAGAACGGCAAGATCCCTGGCGAAGCACGCGGGACTGGCAATATCCCTCAACGGCCTGACCGTGCTCAGCGATAATGCGGCAAAGGAACTGTCGAGGTATGAAGGCCGCCTCTCCCTCTACGGCCTGGTCTCGCTTAGCGATAAGGCGGCGAATTCATTGGCGATGAGCGAGGCGGACGTCAGCCTTAGCGGCTTGATCGCTCTCAGCGAAGAAGCCGCGGAAACTCTGGCGAGTTTTAAAGGCTGGGTCCGCGGTAAACGGCCTGACGGTCCAAAGTAAGAAAACTCCTGTTCTGTTTTAAAAAATAGCAGGCTGATGCCGTGCAAGGCGTCAGGTTGCCCTATCTCCTCTACTCTTACGACAGCGCTCCCGCGCTGTTTCTAAATCCTATATACACCTTTAACTAGGCAATAAATCCGGGTGCGTTTAGCAGCTATTCACGACGAGCGGAACGCGCGTGACTCATTTATCCGGATACTTTTGTAATAATCCCGGTATTACAACTTCGAGGTAAGTGAGTTATAACATAGCGAGGAAATAAAACGGAAGTGCCGGAAGGTTGCGGTGAGAGGCGGAAGGCACGGATAAGAAAAGTATAAAAAGCGTACACAAAAAGGCAGGGCGGGACAGTACACTATCACAAGAGAGGAAAAAAATATGAAAAACTTTATAAAAGCCGGACTGATGCTGATGGGACTTATGAGCGCCGTCGGCTGCGCAGGCAACAAAAACCTCTCCAACAACAGCCTCGACGGCCCGCGCTGGGGCAGCACTTACAAACAGCTCAAGAGCGACTACGCCTCCGCCACCACGGCAGCGGCCCGCAATGCTGCGATAGACGCATACAGCGAACTGGCGGCCAGAAGCCCCAACAAAGCTGCCGCCGACCTGGTCAAAAAAACGCTCTGTCCCTGCGCGCTCGCTGAGGGCCGGACAGACATATTTGAAGGCGTGTGCGCGGGCTCGGAAATCGCCACAGCGCTGCTTAAGAGGTAACCTTATGAAAAACAATAAAATCTACCAGCTCATTTTCGCCGTATTCTTGCTGCTCCCGGCCCCCGCGCTGTTCGCAGGCCCGGTCGACAGCAGCGTGGAGCTGCCGCCTATGACCGTCGCTGTACAGGCCTCTAAAACCGCCGGGAAGGCCTATGGGGATTACCAGTCTCTCAGGAAAACCGAAAAACAGATCTTCGACGAACTCACCTCGCCTGAATTCGAGCGGCTGCCCCGCTCTGAAAGGGAACCTCTGAGGGCAGAAAAACTGGTAAAACTGGGCCAGCTGGCCCGCCAGCAGAACGCCGCGCTCAAGACTTATAAGGTCCATCTCTCGAACGCGATAGCGGCTTTCGGCGAGGTGGGCCCCTCGCAGATAGGCGCTGCGCAGTCGCGCCTGGAAGGGATCAGGAACGTCATGATCGGCGAGATAGATCAGCAGACGATAACCGCCGGCGCCCTGGCCGACGCTGGCAGGCTGGGCGGCCTTACGCCGAAGCAGAAGAAGGAGTTCAGGGACCATGTGAAGCAGCTGAAGCGCAAGCAGGCCATGGAGCTGCAGGTACAGGCGAGCGGCAGGAAGCTTGCCGACGCGGGGGCGACCGTGGAAGCTATCATCGCCTATATGGAGGAAGTGAAAACCGGCATCGACGTGACCATAATCGGGACCGAGGCGAATATTGCGCTGAACACGGGCGCCAAGGCCGTCCACATCGTAAAAGAAATGTCACGCCGCCTGTGCGGGGAAGAGGTGTGCGTCATAGAAAAGATGTTCAACGCCGGCCCCGACCATT
>Ga0209211_10006757_pt1 | contig 16434 bp, 15 predicted proteins | sample RifGroA2_FD_183992 | JGI IMG/M metagenome (GOLD analysis project Ga0209211, IMG submission 183992) | Groundwater microbial communities from Rifle, Colorado, USA - Groundwater A2 (SPAdes) (version 2) | ecosystem: Environmental > Aquatic > Deep subsurface > Groundwater | place: Rifle, Colorado... | reverse complement strand
CCCATTATTGAGATCACCTTTCCGCATATATTCATCTCCAAGAATATTTAATATCTTTGTCCGTGTATTTTCATCAAACATAGAAAGATTGATATTATCTATCCCTTTATTCATCAACAAAGGAAGAAGTTTTCTAAAATTATTTGTTTCAGAAGAATCATCTCTCTGCTCTTTTTGCTGAACTTTCTCTACTCTTTCATTCACAGTCAACACTATATTTTCCATCACTTTTTGTTCAAACATCTGAATCACCTCTTATATAATTAAAAAATAATTTGCAATTGCAAATTATGATTATAAAAAAAATAAAAGTACTGAGAATTTTTTATACTTTTATTTTAGGAATTTTCAGAAACAGTTTGATTAACCTCACAGTTTCTTATTAATTCCTTTTGTTCAAATTGCCTACTCTGAAAATTTTGTAAAAATAACAATTTTTACAAAATTTTCTACAGATATTTTATCTCAGTACCTTTATCTGTAGTTCATCTTCTAGAAAACTGTCTTCTTCTCTCACTTGTTGTTTAGACTTGTGTGAAGACTGGCTTCCTAAAAGATATGTCGATTTAACTCCTGTTATGATAGTCATAACAGTGAGTTTGCCTTTCATATGGTCAGAGATTCTTGCGCCCCATATGACATTTGCATCTTCATCCATTGCTTCTGTGACTAATTCACCTACTCTGTTAACCTCCTCCAGCGTCATGTCAGGTCCGCCTTCGACGTGAATGAGTCCTCCTGTTGCTCCTTGGTAATTTATGTCGAGCAATGGATTACTTAATGCACCTTTTACTGCTTCTTCTACTCTGTTCTCTGTGTCAGAGCTTCCTACGCCAATTGATGCTACGCCGCCGTTTGTCATAATAGCTTTTACGTCTGCATAGTCCAGATTTACAAGGGAAGGGACTGCTATTATCTCAACAATGCCGCGTATCATCGTTGCAATTAGTTCATTTGCTACAGCAAACGCTTGTGAAACTGGCAAGTTTCCAGCAATTTGCACTAATCTGTTATTATCAATCACTACAACAGTATCACAGTTTTGTCTTAACTTTTCCAATCCAATATATGCTTTATCTATCCTTGATCTTTCCAATGTAAAAGGCATTGTTACAGTTCCTATCACAATACTTCCAAACTCCTTTCCAATCTTTGCAACTACATGAGCAGATCCTGTTCCTGTTCCTCCACCCATGCCTGCGCAGACAAACATCATATCAGAATTTGCCAATGCTTCTCTTAATGGATTGATAGTTTCTTGTGCTGCTTGTTCTCCTTTTTCAGGATAACCACCGCAGCCAAGTCCTTTAGTTAATCTTTGTCCAAGAAGTATCTTTCTATCAGCAGAAATTGTGTTTAAATGCAATAAATCAGTATTACATGCAATAATCTCTGCGCCTTTGACTCCTTTTCTATAAAGCCAATTGCTCATATTTGTTCCTGCACCACCGCAACCAACAACTTTAATTCGCACATGCCCAACTAAATCATCGCTGACATGTCCATTTTGACTACCCTGATTATTTTGCCCAAATAATCCTTGGTCATATTCTCCCATTGTAAATCACCTTCCTTTTTATTCTCTCTTGTTTTTTTGAATTGTTATTCAATACGCCTTTTTCGAGGATAATGAATTCTTAATACTAATGACGTAACTAATATATAAATGTTTCGATTAGTGTAGGAAAAGGTATACTGATGGTGCTATAAAGATTAGGAAAATATATATATCACCCCACTACTCCTTAATAACAAATACAAACAAAAGTGACTACAAATGCAATTAACACAATATTTAGGTGCAACAATTGAAGTTCCACTTATATTAACATTGCGTGATGTAAGATATTGCTCAACTAAAGATTTACCTAAAAATGTAATTCTCTCAACAACCACTTCATACAAAGATATGAACAATACTTCTGATAAATTACGTGCAGATTTAGCTTATCAAATGATGCAAAAAGCAACACAACAAGGATATAAAGTTGTAGTTGTTGACGCAAAAAGTGATGATGGCTGGAGAAGTAAAGTAAGAGAATTAAATGGTGTAATCTTTATTGATGAAGATTTATCTAAATATAGAGGAGAATCTTTCATTGGTAAATCTCGAAGACAATGTTTAGATGTTGCTGCAAATGCAGGCAGTTATAAAGTAATAGTGTGGACTGAACCAGAAAAACATCCGATGATTAGTAATGAGTTGATGATTAGTGATAAGTTAATAAAAGTATATCCACTATCTGATTTTGCTTCAGTTGTTTTAGCACAACAGGCAGATATTGTTGTCCCTCGAAGAAAAGATAATTTAAAAAGTTATCCACTTCAACAACAATTCGAAGAATTAACAGGAAATTTGACTTTATTAGATATGGTTCGTGCTTATGTTTCAGAAACAGCTGTCATTGATTCTGCAAATAATGTTCCATACTTAGATTATTGGGTTGGATCACGAGCAATTGGCAGAGATTCAATTGATGCATTTTTACAATACACCGGATTAGTCAATGGACAAAAACATGACAGATGGGAGTCGATATTTAATCCAATTGTTTCAGAGGTGCTAAATGGCAAAATTGTGCGAGGAGTTGCAGTTGATTACATTCATCCACCTGAACAAACACTATTAGAAGCAGCTGATTCGAGCTTTAGCAGAAAACGAATAGACCAATTAGTTTCATTAGTTGCTGGTGTAGATAATCTACTGAAAGAACATAAAGCAGGTGGAAAAGAAGTAAAAGTTGCGCCATTTAATTGACTATTATCAAACAATCTTCCTCAATTCTTTCACTTTCCCAAACTCAAACATTTCATCATAATTTTTGCCGCCAACGACAAACACAGAGAAATCACTTAAATCATGCTGCAAAAATGGACTCAATAACTGCTCGTCTAAAACATCAGTTCCTTCTGTGATTGTATTTGATGAAGGCATTGCTATGAGATTATATTTTTGTTTCTTATCCTTATTCTTAATCATAATTTTGCCTGAAACAAAGCATTTGTATCTCTCAACTCTATTTTTTTGCTTTAATGATATTGCACAATGCTCATGTCCAATGATGATTGTTTTAACATTTTCAGGAATATCAAAAGTCTCGTCACCATGTGCAATTAAGTATTCATCGATTACAACAGAAGATTGAAGCATGATATTTCTTTTTCGTGATATTGGCGATAAAAATCTGTCATGATTCCCCCTAATGATAATAACCTCTCTGCAATGCTTCAGAAGAAAGTCAAGAAACCTAAGAATCTCTCTCCATTCCTGTTGATTAATCTCTCCAAATTCATGCTTAAGATCGCCTGTTATGATAATCTTTTCAGGTTTAACTCTCTCAAAAACTGATTCTAATCTAAGAATAAGATCTTTAAGCATAAATCGAGGTACAACAACTCCTTTTTTATGCATATATTCTTCATAACCAAGATGTATGTCTGACAATATCAATGTTCGTTGTTTTTTAAGATAAAGCATTAGTCCTATTATTTTTACATTGTCAATTATCTGCATGATTATTACATAATAGAATGAGTATTAAATATTTACTATTTATTAACAGATTAAATTAAACAATTACAATTTCCTAGCAGCTTCGTATCTTCTATCATATAAAGCAATATTCAACACCAATTCTTTCAGTTCTTTTGGCCATTCTTTTTCTATCTCTTTTCTATATTTTTTAACATCTTCAATGAAATCTGCTCGTATATCATCTGTTTCTCCATCAATTATCTTGATTATCTGCTCTTTTGCAAAAGTTGGCACATGTTTTAGATTATATGCCAGGAATTTTAGATGCTGTTTTCCTTCTTCTTCCTCAAGTTTTTTCTTATCCTCGCTTTTTTTCCAAAGTTCATGATAATCAATCGAGTTATTCTTAAGAAAATCCTTTTGCTTATCTTCACTTATGTTTTTCTTCTGTAGCGCAATCTTGGCTATAACCATCTGATGCATTCTTTTAAGAAATTCAACTTTATCTTCAATCTTCAATATGTCTGTATAACCCTGCATAACAAGATTGAATGCAAAAGGTGTTGGAATAGAAGTATGAATCTCTTTAATTTTAATTTTATCCTCTTCTATCATACGCAGCACAACCATCGCATTTTCAATATCCATCAGATCCTCAAGCACTTCTCTTCTTGCTTCTTTGATGATTGAAAAATTTGGAGATATCCTGCGAACAGCAGCAAGCAGTATCATTGAACTTACTTGTTGTCTGCCTACATTTTTTGTTCTCCCCTTATATGTCCGTAGAATCATCAAAGACCTCTGTGCACAATGCCTAAACCTTCTTTTCAACACCTCAGTTTGTTCGATAGCATTTTCCATGACTAACTTAAGTTTGTCTGCTTTCAGTAGCTTTAATGCACTCAAGACATTTACATTTTTCTCACATGAGATATAAAATCCATTATCATCAATTCCAATCTCAACATCTCTTTTCTGTGAGCGAGAGATTGCAAATGCTATTGCACGAGAAAGTACATCATTAACTCTTCTGCCAAAAAGCGAATGAACCATAATTTTAGATTCTTCTCTATCATTATAATGCTCAATAAGTATTTTTTTATCATGAGGTATTTCTTTGACATATTCATATTGCAGTCGGAAATAATTATAGATTGCTTCTGCTGCATTTTTATCAACATATAGGAATTCATGAATAAATGTAAGGATATCTTCATGTGAGAGTTTATGTAGAAATTTGTCCTCCATAAGCCTTCTAAACCTTCCTATTTCAAGAGAAAGATCAAAACTTAACGGCAGCATTTCTGAAACCCATGATGGCACAGTTGGAGGTTTTCCAGCAGAAACTGTAACTTGACAGACCATCCCTTGCGCAAAACGAAACTCATAAGTTGAACCTCCTAAGACAAATACATCTCTTTTTTTCAGCTTCTCCAAAAAGCCTTCGTCGATAAAACCAATTGTTTGTGTTCCAATCTTTACTTCAACACCTGTCTGATCAGGAATAGTGCCAATATTAGTCATATAGATAACACGAGCCATCTTTCCGCGACGGCCAATCTTTCCATCATTCCGCCAGATTTTTGCATATATATTTCTGTCTTCCAAAGAAGAAAACTCTCCAGCTAAAAAAGATAGTATCTCCTCAAAATCACTTTTTTTAAGATCAAAATAGCAATAACTTTTTTTTATTGTTTCAAATAACTCATTTTCATCCCACACTTGCTCAATTGCCATTCCATAAATCTGTTGAGCAAGAACATCAAGTGAATTTCGTGGAATATGGATTCTGTCAATCTTCTTTTCAACAGCAGCTTTCAGAAGAACACTGCATTCAACAAGATCATCTCTGTCTAATACAATAATCCTTCCTTTTGTAACTGCATGCAGCTGATGTCCAGATCTTCCTATCCTCTGCAATGCTCGCGCAACTGATTTTGGTGAACCCAAACAAAGGACAAGATCAATATAACCAATATCAATGCCAAGCTCTAATGAAGTTGAACAAACAACTACTTTTATCTTCCCCTCTCTCAAACGTGTTTCTATATTATGCCTATGTGATTTTGACAAGCTTCCATGATGAGCTCCAATATTTTCAGTATAATTCTTTGGAAATTTCTCTTTAAGATGATGTACAACACGCTCAGTTGCAGCTCTTGTATTTGTAAATATTAATGTTGTTTTATGCTCCTGCACTAATTTATCAATCAATGTATACAGTTCATGATGAAGATCATTATGAGACACATTAATCAAATCTTTTACTGGTGAAATTACTTGCATATCCAATTGCTTCAAAAACTGCAGTTCTACAACAGTACAATTTCTGCTGCCAACTAAATATTTTGCAATTTCTTCAATAGGTGCAATAGTTGCAGACAATCCAACCCTTGCCAGAGAAGGAGAGATATGATTTAATCTTTCCAATGAAAGCGAAAGATACACACCTCTTTTATTTTCTGCTAAAGCATGGATCTCATCAACAATACACCATTGTACATCCTTAAGATAATCCCTAAATTTAACGCTTGTAATAAGAATTGCCAATGATTCAGGTGTTGTTATAAGAATATGTGGAGAATTTTTCAACATTGCTATTTTTTCCTTTTGTGTTGTATCACCTGTTCTAACAGCAACACGAATGCCAAGCCTTTTGCCAGTAATTGCCTCAATTTCTTTTAATGGCGTAATCAGATTATGTTCAATGTCATAGTTCAAAGCTTTCAAAGGAGAAACATAAACTGCATAGATTTTGTTCTCAAGAATTCCTTTATCAGCAGTATCAACCAATTCATTCAAGATTGCCATAAATCCAGTCAATGTTTTAGTTGCTCCTGTTGGTGCTGATATCAGGATATTCTTCCGTGAATGTATTTCCATAACACCATAAAGTTGAGGAAGTGAAAACTCTTTAAACTTGCTAAAAAACCATTGTTTTACAAAAGGATGGAGAATATTGACTAACTCATTCTGATTGTTTGGCTGTTCTTTCTTGATGATTTGCTGTTCTTGGATATGTTTCATAATTATTACTTCTATTTTGATTTTTATCTTATTTTAGAGTAGAGTTATAGAATTAGTATATAAACCTCACAGCTCCATGTCCAGTGGCCAGTTGGTATGCCAAGAATTAATAAGTCTCAACTATAATGCCATCTATTCGTTCAAAATGTTTTACATTTTTTGTTACAATTGTTGGAACATCATTAGCTAAAGCAATACCTTTATGGATTCAGAAAATTGGCTTTGCACAAAAAGTCAAGAAAGTAAAAGAATATATACAACCTAATCTATATAATATCTATGATAATCACAATAGCAGGTACTCCAGGTGCTGGAAAAAGTACAGTAGCAAAGTTAGTAGCTAAAAAACTAAAGCTAAAACATTATTCTACAGGCGATTATATGCGTCAGATAGCAATTAAACGAAATATCTCCTTGATAGAATTAAGCAAAATTGCTGAGAAAGATAAGAGTATTGACAAAGAATTAGATGACTCGCAGATAAATTCAGGCAGGACAAAAGATAATTTTGTCATTGACTCGAGATTAGGATTTTATTTCATTCCACATTCAATTAAAGTGCTGCTTATTGCTAATATTGATAAGAGTGTAGATAGAATTTTTCAGCAGAAAAGAGCAGAGGAGAATGCTCCAACAAAAGAAGCAATTAAAAAAAAGATTATTGTAAGAAAACGCTCAGAAAAAAAACGATATAAAGAACTATATGGATTAGAGATTTATGATTTCAAGGATTTTGATATTATTATAGATACTTCTGATTTAACTATCAAACAAGTTGTTGATGGGATTGTTAAATACATACAAAGCCAAAAAACAAGAAATTTTAAATAAATCCCATTTTTTTTCTAATAAATGGTAGTTATAAGCAGTGATACTATCCGAATATTAGGAAAAGAATATATTATTGAAAGAGTAGAAGATTCTTTGGTCGTAGATTGTACAGCTAAATCACCTATCAATATTAAAAGAGGTTCTCAGTTATGGAGAGTTGATTTAGATACAATATATGGTTTAGATGATCTTTTGCTATCTGGATTAAACGGACAAGTATTTGATTCTAGAAAAAATGTTCTTTATTTCATAATTAATGGAATTACACTTCAAACAAAACTATCATTTAAAGCAGAACAAAGAGTTATTGAGGATGAAGATGAAATTAGTTTTGAAGGAGACATATTCAACAATAAAATTGATATTTATGATCATTTAGAAGAAAAACTAAAAACACTTTTTCAAGATAAAGGAGAATTAAAACAAGATGATCTTATTGAACGATGTGCTTTAGTTTATGGCATAGGTCCTACGCAATATTATTGGCAGAGTGAAGCAAAAAAAAATCATAAAAGATTATATCATGGTGATACAAGCATTGTTCCAATACGCATCTCAAACTATAAAATTGCATTATACATGCGATCATTAACATTAGAAACATACATCTCTCAATTTGAAAGAAAAATTATTAATGATATTCCAAGAGAACAATTAGAAAATTCAGAAGAATTAAAATATCACGCATTTACAATCAAATTTCTCAGAGACTATTTTAATGATAGAAATAATCCTGATATTTTTACTGGTAATATTGCAGCTGTGCAAAGATATATCAGAAATCTTTCAAAAGGAATACGAGAGTTAATAAAACAAAGATCTGCAAAAGAATAAACATCACAATCACTGCAGAACTGTATCATTTGAGAGTAATCTTAACAAAAACTTTATAAATAACAGCTTCATCTACCTATAAATAATAATTAATTCTCCATAGAAACATAGGAGGGAGCTAGTTTGGAAAGCACAGAAAAAGAAAAAACAAAAGAAAATCAAGTAAGCATGAATGATTTTGTAGAAATTGAATACACCGGAAAAACAGCACAAGAGCAAATAGTTTTTGACACTACATATGAAAAGACTGCAAAAGAAAATGATTTGTTTAGAGAAGGAGTAAAATACGGCGGCATTATCATTTGTATTGGACATAAACATGTTGTACAAGGTCTAGATGAAGCATTAGTTGAAAAAGAAATTGGAAAACAATTCAATGTTACAATTCCATCTGATAAAGCATTTGGGAAAAAAACAGGAAAGCTATTGCAATTAATAGCAACTAATAAATTCTTAAAAGATCAAATTCAACCAATGCCAGGACTACAAGTAAATGTTGACGGAAATATAGGAGTTATAAAAACAGTAACAGGTGGAAGAACATTAGTTGATTTCAACCATCCATTAGCTGGCAAGGATGTTATTTATACCTGCTCAATTAAACGAAAAGTCGATAACACAGAAGAAAAAGTAAAAGGATTATTGCAATTAACATTACAAATAAACGATACAAAAATAAAAATAGATGGAAAGAAAGTAGTTATAACTCTTGAAGAAGAACTTCCAAAAGAGATAGTAGAACATATCAATCAGCAGTTTAAACTAATCATTCCTGAGATTGAAGAATTTGTTTTTGTATCATTAAAGACAAATAAGCAATAATTTTAAATAGTAGTAACGCTAAAAAAGAAATAAAAACATACTATTAAACAATAGTAAGAAACGAGGTTGTTTTATAATGGATTCATTTATAACTAAAGCGACTGAAAATAGTAACCAAAATAAGCAAGAAGATGATTTCGTTATTACTGATGAAGATATTTTAGAGTATCCTCAACAGCCTGATGAACAACAAAAGATGAAAAAAGAGACGACATCATACTCAGCAACAGCATCATCATTAGTATCGCAGAAAAAAGAAGAAGATCATAAGATTCATGGATTAAAGTCAGAACAAACATTCAAAAGATCTGAAAAAACTGCAAATATTGATGCTGAACTTGAAAAGATGATTGCAAAACAACGCTCAACAATTAAAGTTGTTGGTACAGGCGGCGGAGGAAACAATACTATCAACAGAATTGCTGAAGTTGGTATTGTTGGGGCTGAAACTATTGCATGCAACACAGATGCTCAAGATTTATTATATACTACTTCAGAAAAAAAGATTTTATTAGGCAAAGAATTAACATCAGGCTTGGGCGCAGGCTCAATTCCAAAAATTGGTGAAGAAGCTACAAGAGAAAGCGAACACGAAGTAAAAGAAGCTCTTGTAGGAGCAGACATGGTATTTATCACATGTGGATTAGGAGGAGGTACTGGCACAGGATCAGCTCCAGTTATTGCTGAAATAGCAAAGAAAATGGGTGCATTAACTGTAGCAATTGTAACAATGCCTTTTTCAATGGAAGGTCATAGAAGATATGAAAATGCAGTAATAGGCTTAGAAAAATTAGAACAAAATGTTGATACATTAATAGTCATTCCTAATGATAAATTATTGGAGATTGCTCCAGACTTACCACTGCACACTGCATTTAAAGTTGCAGATGAAATATTAACAAATGCTGTGAAAGGTATTGCAGAACTTGTTACAAAAGCAGGTCTAGTAAACCTTGATTTTGCAGATATTCGTGCAGTAATGGGTAATGGAGGAGTTGCTTTGATTGGCGTTGGTGAATCTGACACTGAAAATAGAGCAGCAGAATCTGTTGAAAAAGCGATTAATAATCCATTATTAGATGTAGACATAGCAGGTGCAAACGGCGCTTTAATCAATGTTGCTGGTGGTCCTGATATGACATTAGACGAAGCAAGAAAAATTGTAGAGACTGTTTCAAAAAAACTCAGTGAAGATGCACGTATCATCTGGGGTGCACAAATATCAGATGACTTAACAGGTATGATCCGTACGATGTTAATAGTTACAGGAGTTAAATCATCTCAGATTTTTGGAAAGAGATCAAAAGACTCAGTAAATCCAAAAGAAAAAAAAGAAATTGAGCATGAATTAGGAATTGATTTTGTAGACTAATAATAGGTTTATTAATCCTATTAGATAAAGATTAAAAAAGAGAAAATAAGGAGAACCATCAAAATGGCACACGAAGAAATTCATCAACAAACACAAGTTTCAGATCAACAACAATCGCAAGAACAAAAACAGCAAGAATATGAAAAAGCATCCTACAAAGAAGATAAACGCTCTTGGTTAAAATCTTCTTGGATGAAATTGAAAAACTTCATTACTGAATGCAAACGAGTATTGATTGTAACTAAAAAACCAACAACAGAAGAGTTTAAGACAATTGTAAAAGTCTCTGGTTTGGGTATTATAATTATTGGAGCAATCGGTTTTTTCATACAACTAATTGAGATTTTGATTAAATAGAATTACAAAATATGTGATGAACAATGACAAATGAAGAAAAGAAGCAAGAAACACAAGATACAAAGATATTCGCATTAAGAACTACAGCAAATAGAGAAGATCAAGTGATGGATTTTGTAACAAGCAATGCTTCAAAGAAGAAATTAGATGTATATTCAATAATACGTACTCATGGAATGAGAGGATATATTTTCATTGAAGCAGCAACAAGAAATGATGCAGAACAAGCAGCATTTAACATACCATATGCAAGAGGAATCCTGCAAAATGAGATTCAATTTAAAGAGATTGAACACATGCTTGAACAAGTTAAGAAAGAGATTAACATTCAAAAGAATGATATTGCTGAGATTATTTCAGGCCCTTTCAAACGAGAAAAATGTAAGATTACAAGAATTGATAGGACAAAAGAAGAAATTGTTGTTGAATTGCTTGAAGCAGCAGTTCCAATTCCAATAACTGTTAAGATTGATGCTGTCAAAGTAATAAGAAGAGATGCAGATGAACCTGCAAAAGTAGAATTGAAAGGAGATTTTGATGTAGAAGAATAAGATCTATCAAACAAATATCTCTCCATCAATAATTTTAATTTCATATTTTTTTACTGATTTGTCATTCATTATGCATTTTCCTGTTGTAACATCATATTTCCATATATGCCAAGGACAAGAAACAACTGCTCCTTTACATTCCCCTTCTCCTAATGGACCTCCTTTATGTGCACATATATTGCTTATTGCATAGAACTGATTATCAACATTAAAGATTGCAATCTCTTCTTTATTCCACAAAACTATCTTTGAAGTGCCAACAGGAATATCTAAAGTTTTACAAACTCCTTTATTCTTTTTTTTCTTGAAAATATTCTTTAATTGGTCTAACATAGTCAATCACAGTATTATTGATTTAGTTTTTTAGACTTAACTAAATGTAAACCATAATTTCCTTTGATATGTTCAATTAGACTTTCTATAACTATTTTAAGCCTTTCAAGAGATATTTGATTTACATCTGTTTCTAATAATTTTCTATCAATACTAAGTAAAGTAATTATTTGTTTGACATCATTCTTTGTAGATTTTTTATTAAGATATTTTTCAAAAAAAGTAATTAATGTTTCTCTTAAAGCATTTTTTAGTTTTTTATCATTCTGCAAATAAAGCTCTCTAATAATAAAATCAGCATAATCTTTACATTCTTTTATTTTTGTAATCTTGATAAGCATTAGTTTTGCATCTGGAACTGGATAAAACATATCTGCATCAAGTTTTTGAATAATTTCAATATTAAAAAAAGCTTCATAGATAATGTTGCTTATAACATCATTAAAGAAATCTTCTGGAATGACAAAAACAGATATTTCAAAATTTATCTTAGGCAATAGTGTGAATATTGATTCTGCAGCAGTAAATGGAATATTGCTGTAAATCTTATTGAATTTCTTATTGAGTTTTTCCAATTGCTTTGTATTCAATTGCTCTGTGTGTATTTTTTGCGGCTCTTCTTTTTGCAGCTTTAATTGATCTTGAAAATATTTGTATGCAGATTTCTTTATCAGCGTAAATTGTTTATCTTTTAGCTGCTCCTGAAGAATTATATGCAATTGCTTGTCAATTTCAACAATAATCGCTTTATTAGTAATAAGTTCTTTTGTGATATTGCCTAAACCAGAACCAATCTCCAGCAAGACATCTTGTTGTTTCATATCCAATGCTTTTTGAATTGATTTAACAACAGATTCATCAATAAGAAAATGCTGGTCTAATGAAGGATTTATTTGAATCTTATATTTATCCAACAGATTTTTTGTTTCTTTCGATAAAGATTGTGGCATTTATATCAGCTCTTTTCTTAAATGATTTATAATCTCGCTATCTAAGAAGATTATATTTTGTGTTTCAGCAATATCTGGCTCCTGCTTTCTACTCCAATTGCTGCGAGTATTGCTTGCGCACAGTGATATAAAGTATAAAACCATTGTTCTGGAATCATATAATCTAATCTTTTTTCTTTAAATATTTCACAGCTTTCTAGATTTCTTTTTGCTTTTTCAATATATAATTTAGCAATTTCTTTATTTGGCTCAACAAGCAGTAATCTTTTATGTTTCTTACCTTTAGTTTCATCTTTTTTTGCTAAGCTAAAACATTTTTTTAGTTTCTCATTCATGAAACTGCCTCTTTTAATAAGCTAATAAATATATCTTGACCATAGAGGATAATACCTTTCTGAATTGCATCAATTATTGGATTATTCTTTTGTTTTATTACATCTTTTATTTCATTTGGTGTCATAATTGTTGCATGTATCTCTTTTTCAGATGTTTTTTGTAGTTCTAATATTTGTTTATCTATCTTATTGATATTTTTTTTATTTGAAATTATAAGAATGTCAATGTCCAGTGCATATTTCTCATTGATTAGCATACTTCCAAAGAGGATAAGATATAAACATTTATTTTCTAAATCTTTGAATTGATATTGCCATTTTTCTTTCTCAGATGCATCGAGTGTAGTATAATATAATAATAATCTCTCTAAAAGAATGTTTTCCCAATTTGGCTTAATGATTTGTGTCTTAGACTTGCCCTCTCCAATATAAGTTATTATAATTAAATTCATTTTCACTAAAGTTTTTATATTTTTCCATATAGATACTCTGCTAGATTTAATTTGCTTAGCTAAATGGGAAATAGTATAAGAAGTATTTGGATCTCTTGTAATATTATAAAGTATTTCTTTTTGGATTTTTACCATGTTGTTAACCAAAAGTTAATAATTATTAACTAAAAGTTAATACATCTATATAAACATTTCGGAATTATCTATTAAATAGACAAGTAGCATCCAATTTGCATTAATTATTCCATGCAAGTTCCAATAATGCCGCATCCATTGGTACATTTCTTAGTCATGTTCATAAATATGCCATTGCTGTCACAGATATGGTAATAACTCACTGTATCTGTTGTTGATACAGTAAACTCAGAAGTACCACATTTTGGATGTGTATTATAATTCGAACTATATCCAGAACCAAAAGAAGCAGGATATGCTTTAATTAGAGAATCATCTATGTTCGTGCAAATCCAACCTGTTTTTAGATTCATAGTATAAGCTGAATATTCACAAATTCCTCCTGTTATCCATACAGTATCTATTTTTTGCTTGCAAACATTGTTTACATAACATCCATTTGCATTTTTCTGATATATCCAGCCAAGAATACCTGTATAATCATTTATTTTGCAAGAATATTCTTTATACTGCAATGCTCCATTTGATTTAAAATAATTACAAGTCATATTTGTAGTTGATTCCTGACAAACAGCTTTACAGCCAACATAGCTTTTTGTCTTAGGCGATAATTCTGTAGTGCATTTATAAGACAAGGGTAAATTTATATCAGAACAATTCCATTGAGTTTGAGTAATTGTATTTGTACAATAATTCTTTGAGATATTTGTAAACACATTATTCTGGCATGTTGCATTTAATGGAAGATAGTCACAACTAACACATTGATCATTACCTTTAAAATTGCTACAGAATGTACTTTGGCAATTCGTAATGTTTAATCCAAAAGAATTATTCAATGGATTACAATAGTAATGAAAGAGATTTGTATAATTTGTATATCCTTCATCAAAAGTCCATCCATTAGAGCACTTAAACTGTGGCACAGCAATAAATATTGATGAATCATTATTATAAAAAGGATAAAGACTATAATTAATCATTTTTGTACCATTAAATAAAACATATTCTTGGCAAAACGATTTTAAAACTGGAGTTTGATTGCACTTACCATAATTACATCCATAAGCACATGTTTCCACTTTTGTTTTTACTAGCTTTTCATCTTTACAGCTGTATTGCACAAGAACATTTCCTTCACAATAAGTCTTTCCTTTATTATAAGTAACACCTGAAAAAGAGTTTAAGCTTTTTATACCATAATTTACTGCTGTAGTTCCATCTCTTGATTTTTTTTCTTCACATATCTGTACAGCATCACATGCTCCATCTGTACAAGTATTTGCACATTTTTTTATAACAGTAGCACCAAAATTTTGATTCATACAGTAGTATTCATAGACATACTTGCTTGTTGGTACTTTTTTCCCAGACCATGAAGTGGACACACAAAAATCTGTATATTCTTTTCCAGAAGGCATTGTTAATGTTGCTTTTGTAAGATAATCTAATCCATTATCAGTATCTGTACACAACTGTGCAGCTGCAAAAGAGATTGAGATTAATAAAACAGATAGAATAAATACTGCTACCATTAACTTTTTCATTTAAAAACACCTCACGATAAAAAAAGAGATTAAAAGAGATATATAAATATGATTAGTTACTTAGAAGGAAGGAAAAATAACAGATAATTAATGAAAAATTAAAAGGTAATATTATAAACATTTTAAATATCCAACAAAGTCTTCTGCCTGACTTTAATCAGCTCAATCTCCTCAACAACTTTTCCTTCTTTTCTAGATTCAGTAATCTTTCTCTCAATTACCAGTTTATCTTTCATTGAATCATCTTCTTCAAGCTTGAACTGTATTTCACGAGCTTTCTCAATGATAGCATCAGGCATCCCAGCTAATTTTGCAACATGTATACCATAGCTTTTATCTGTTCCTCCTTCTATAAGCTTATGGAGAAAGATAATATTGTCATCTATCTCTTTTACAGCAATATTATAATTTTTGATTCCATGATATTTCTCAAGCTTTGTAAGAACATGATAATGTGTTGCAAACAATGTTTTTGCTTTAATTTTATTATTGATGAACTCAGCAACACTCCATGCAATGCTCACTCCATCAAATGTTGATGTTCCTCTGCCAATTTCATCCATTATTATCAATGATTTCTCAGTTGCATTATTTACAATTGAAGCTGTTTCAGTCATTTCTACCATAAATGTCGATTGCCCCCTTGCTAGATCATCAGAAGCTCCAACTCTTGTAAATATTCTATCAACAATACTGATTACAGCGCTTTTGCAAGGCACAAAACTTCCGATCTGAGCCATTATGGTAATCAAAGCAACTTGGCGCATTACTGTAGACTTTCCTGCCATATTAGGACCTGTAATGACAAAAAATCTTTCATTTTCATTCATAGCAATATTATTAGAAATAAATTGCTGCTCAATCCTTTCAATTATTGGATGGCGCGAATCGATTAAATCTACTGAGAAATCATCGCTGACAGCTGGCTTTACATAATTATAATTGATTGCATTATAAGCAAATGCCTGAATTACATCCAACTGCGCGATTGTTTGTGCAAGCTTCTGGATTGTTATTGTTTTTTGAGATATTTTGTTTATTATGTCTTGAAACATCTCATATTCTAAAGCAGCAATCTTCTCTTCAGCATGCAGCACTTTATCTTCATATTCTTTTAGCTCAGGTGTAATATACCTTTCACCATTTGCAGTTGTTTGTTTCCTGATATATTCCTGTGGAGCAAGATGTGCATTTAGTTTTGTGATTTCGATATAATATCCGAATACGTTGTTAAATCCAATCTTTAATGATTTGATTCCTGTTCTAGAACGTTCCTTTTCCTCAAGCTGAGCAATATATTCTTTGCTATTTGTTCTTATTGTATGAAGTTCATCTAATTCTTGATGAAATCCTCTTTTGATTATATTCCCTTCTCTAATTGATAATGATGGATCTTCTTTTATTGCAGTACTG
>Ga0209211_10006755_pt1 | contig 16442 bp, 14 predicted proteins | sample RifGroA2_FD_183992 | JGI IMG/M metagenome (GOLD analysis project Ga0209211, IMG submission 183992) | Groundwater microbial communities from Rifle, Colorado, USA - Groundwater A2 (SPAdes) (version 2) | ecosystem: Environmental > Aquatic > Deep subsurface > Groundwater | place: Rifle, Colorado... | reverse complement strand
CACATAACTGGGACGAACTGCGGCGCTTCATGTGGGACTACGTGGGCATTGTGCGTACCAACAAACGCCTCGACCGGGCTGCCCACCGCGTGGCCTTGCTGCAAGATGAAATCCACGAGTTTTACGCCGCTTTCCACGTCACCCGTGACCTGCTGGAACTACGCAACCTGGTACAGGTGGCCGATTTGATCGTGCGCAGCGCCCAGGCCCGCCACGAAAGCCGTGGCCTGCACTTCAGCCGCGACTATCCCCAGATGCTGGAGCAGGCCCTGCCCACCACCCTGAGCCCGAAAATTTGACACCCAACCGGGCAGGTCTGCGTTAGACTCGCGCCACATTTTTTTGGGGGATCGCCCGATGAACCTGCCTGCCACACAAAGCGCCTCGCCTTACGGCACCCTGCCTCCCACCAGCAACCCGGCCCTGCGCAAACCGGTGAGCCTGCCGCGGCTGCTGGAAATGCATGCGCGTGGTGAAAAAATTGCCATGCTCACCGCTTACGACGCCACTTTTGCCGCCGTCGCCGATGCGGCAGGTGTCGACTGCATTTTGGTCGGTGACTCTCTTGGCATGGTGTGCCAGGGTTTGAGCAGCACCGTGGGGGTGTCGCTGGAAACCATGCGCTACCACGTCGAAAGTGTCACGCGCGGTGTACGCCGGGTGCAAGGCACCGCCTGGATCATTGGCGACCTGCCCTACGGCACCTACCTTGAGTCAAGGGAACAAGCGCTGCGCAACGCCGCTGTGCTGATGCAGGCCGGCGCCCACATGGTCAAGCTCGAAGGCGGCGGCTGGACTTCTGAGACCGTGCGTTTTCTGGTGGAGCGCGGCATTCCGGTCTGCGCCCATCTGGGCCTGACACCACAAACCGTGCACGCCCTGGGCGGCTACCGGGTGCAGGGCAAGACCGTCGAGTCGGCTGCCATCATGAAGCGCCACGCGCATGAACTGCAAGATGCCGGCGCTTCTTTGCTGGTGCTGGAAATGGTGCCGGCTGCGCTCTCGGCCGAACTTAGCGCCGAGCTGCCGCACTGCCCCACCATCGGCATTGGCGCTGGCAGCGGCACCTCAGGGCAGGTGCTGGTACTGCACGACATGCTGGGGCTGAACCTGGGCAAGATGCCCAAATTTGTACGCAATTTCATGGCCGACCTGCCTGGCGTGCAAGGCCAGCACGGCATCAAGGAAGCCATGCAAGCCTATGTTGCCGCAGTCAAAAATGGCAATTTCCCGGACAATACCCAGCACGCCTGGTAGATTTAATCAGTTGAGGACAGAGCGACTGATCTTCGCTTCGCTCAGTGAAGTTGGTCTGTCCCACAAACATCCATTAATTAGTTGAGGACAGAGCAGATTTCACTGCGTGTAAATCCTGGTCTGAACTGCAAACATCCGACAATCAGTTGGGGACAGAGCAAATTTCACTTCGTGTAAATCTTGGTCTGTCCCACAAAATCTTAAGCTTTATGATCATCATTCGCACCATCGCCGAGCTTCGGGACCATCTGGACCACTTCAAACATCCCGCTTTTGTGCCCACCATGGGCAACCTGCACGACGGCCATCTGGCACTGGTACGCCAGGCCAAACCACTGGGTGATGTGGTGGTGGTTAGTATTTTTGTCAACCGCCTGCAGTTTTTGCCGCACGAAGACTTTGACACCTACCCGCGCACCTGGGAGGCCGATTGCGAGGCGCTGGACGCAGCCGGCTGTGATGTGGTGTTTGCACCCAGCGAAAAAGAGCTTTACCCCGAACCCCAGGGTTTCACCATCCAGCCGCCCTCCGAGATCGCCAATATTCTCGAAGGCCATTTCAGGCCGGGTTTTTTTGTCGGCGTCTGCACCGTGGTGATGAAGCTGTTTGCCTGCGTCGGACCACGGGTCGCGCTGTTCGGCAAAAAAGACTACCAGCAGCTCTTGGTCATCAAACGCATGGTGCGTCAGTTTGCGCTGCCCATTGAGGTCATTGGCGGCACCACCCTGCGCGCAGCAGACGGGCTGGCGCTGTCGTCGCGCAACAACTACCTCAAACCTGCAGACCGGCTGGAGGCGGTGCAACTGTCAAAAACCCTCACCGTCATGGCGCAAGCGCTGCGGGCGGGCAGCACCGACATCACGGCCCTGGAGCAGGAGGCCATGGCAAGTTTGTCTGCGCGCGGCTGGCAACCCGACTATCTGGCAGTGCGCCGCAGCCTTGATCTGCAAATGCCTGTTGACGCTGAAATAGCAACTTTGGCAAGCCACCAGGGTTTGGTGGTGCTGGGCGCAGCACGCATTGGCAGCACCCGGCTGATCGACAACCTCGATATCTAACATTGCGGGCCAGACCACTCGCGCAGCGATGTACTCTGACCCCAACTGATCAGGGATGTCCTTAGCGCACCGCATCAAACAGCAGCTTGACGCCAGTTAAAAACATCCCCACGTACAAAAATCGGTAAAAAAGCACCTGGCTGATGCGCCGCGCCAATTTGACCCCCACCCAGACGCCAATCGGCGCCAGCGGCAACAACACCACCGAGGTGGCAAAGTTGCGCCAGTCCAGCAGGCCCAGCCAGGCGTAAGGAATCCACTTGGCCAGGTTGATGACAAAAAAGAAGAACGCCATGGTTGCGGTGAAGCGGATCGGCGACAGGCGCAGCGGGATCATGTAGGCATTCACCGGCGGGCCACCGGCGTGCGCAATGAAGCTGGTAAAGCCGGACGTTGCCGTCAGGATTGCCCCCAGCCAGCGCGGCGGTGGCGGGCTGTCGGCCTTGGGAGGAAAGAGCAGGCGCTGCGCCAAAAACAGCAGCGTGAACAGCCCGACGATGCCCGCCACCAATCTGGCATCCAGCAGCTTGAACAACAAGGCCCCCACCACAATACCGACCAGACCACAGGGAATCAAAAACTTGAGCAACTTGAGGTCGAAGTCCTTGCGAAACGCGGCCATGCCCAACACGTCCATTAGCAGCAGCACCGGCATCAAAATAGCTGCCGCCTGCGGCACACTCACCGCCAGCGCCATCATCGGCACCGCCAGCGAACCAAAACCCGCGCCAAAACCGCTTTTGCTCACGCCCAGCAGCAGCACGGCAGGAATGGTGACGGCATAAAAAAACGGGTCGGTGATGAAAGGGAAATTTTCAGGAAAGACCATGGTGTGACAATTCGGGGATGAACAGCGCAAATATCAACAGCATTCAACATTGGGGTGAAACCCTGCGGCTTCTGGTGGAGCTTGCTGGCACTGCGGCCTTCGCATTGTCGGGGGTTTTGGAGGCCGCGCAAAAGCGCCTGGATGCCGTGGGCGTGTGTGTGGTGGGATTTTTGGCCGCCTTCGGCGGCGGCACGCTGCGTGACTTGTTGCTGGATGCGCGGCCGTTTTTCTGGGTCCGTCACATGGAAATGCTGTGGGGCGTGCTGGCCCTGTGTACCCTGGCCATGTTGTTCATGCGCCGCCACCATTTTGAACTGACGCGCAAAGCCATCGAGTGGCCCGACGCGCTGGGGCTGGGCCTGTTCACCGCCACTGGCGTGCACCAGGCCTTGCAGAGTGGCATGCCCGCGCTGGTGGCGGTGTTGATGGGCCTGATCACCGGGGTCTTTGGCGGCGTGCTGCGCGACATCGTCTGCAACCAGATTCCGACCGCCTTCAGCGACCACCGCCCCTATGCCGTCTGTGCTTTTGCTGGTGGCTGGACCTATGTGGGCTTGTGGACCCTGGGCGCGCCGGGATGGCTGGCTTTGCTGGCCTGTGTTGCGGTCACGGCTGGCCTGCGGGGCTTGGCCATGTGGCGCAACTGGCAATTGCCGACCTGGCAGGTGGATTGACCGGCGCAGGCGACAATTTACACATCATGTTTACCCCATCCAAAGCCGACGTTCGCCGATTTTTTTGTGCTGTTTATGCCAAGGCCCAATCGGGTCAGGCCATGGAGGCAATTGAGACCATCGCCAGCCTGTGGATTAACGAGCACCCCGAGTACCACACCGAACTCGCCAATGTGGATGCTGCACTGGCAGGCATAGACCAGCCTGAAGACGGAAAAACCAGTTGTTTCCTGCATTTGTCGATGCATTTGTCAATCACCGAGCAGTGCAGCATTGACCAGCCACGGGGTATTCGGCAAGCCGTCGAATTGCTCACGCACCGGCTTGACTCGTTGCACGACGCGCACCATGCCGCGATGGAATGCCTGGGACAAATGATTTGGGACAGCCAGCGCAATGGCCAGGCGCCCGATGGCAACACCTACGTGGCCTGTGTGCAGCGCCAGGCCACCCGGGACTGAAGCCGGGCGGTTTTCACCGGTCTATTTGAAGCGGCTGCGCTGCACCGTTTGCATTTCGCTGGGCAAGCTGGCCACGTAGTCGGCCAGCACCTTCAGCTCGTTGCTGGAAAACTGCTTGGCAATGCCGCCCATCACCGGGTGCGAACGGCCAATCAGGGGTTTGTCGTTGATTTTGTAAGAGCGCAAGGCCACATAAAGATAGTCGGCGTGTTGACCTGCAATTTTGGGGTAGCTCGGGTCAATGGGCTTGCTCAGATTGGGCCCATGGCATGAGGTGCACCCCCCCTTGGTGAGCAGTTCAGTTGCTTTGGCGGAGCCCTCGGCCGCGGCGGCGGGCAAATTGACGCCAGTTCCATTGGATTCGTAGTAGGCGGCCAAGTCGGCAATGTCCTGGTCACTCAAACTGCTGGCCAGCGTACGCATGGACGGGTGTTTGCGCTCCCCTGCCTTGTAGGCGTGCAAGGCGGCGCGGATATAGCCTGCCCCCTGGCCTGAAATTTTGGGCACCTGGTGCACCTCTGGAAACCCGATGTGGTAGCCTTGAATGCCATGGCAGCCTGTGCACAGCGCATTTTTTTGAGCGCCTGCCGTCGCGTCGCCGTTGATGTCTTGCGCCTGCGCGCTCAAGGTGCCAGCACAAGTGAACGCCAAGGCCGACATAGTTAACAGAAAATTTTTCATTTTGCTAAGAAAATCCGTATGAGGCATTTTTAAATTGATAAATATCAAGCGAATTATAGAAAGCCAACACGCACTCACCTTATGGCGTAAACCCGATATTTCCCCCTGAAACGTCAAAAAATTTCGGGTCAGAAGCCCCCAAGCCACCCATTTCCTTCACACACCATGAAATTCCAAGGTACCAAAAGTTACGTCGCCACCGACGACCTGATGCTGTCAGTGAACGCGGCCATTACCCTGCAACGCCCGCTGCTGGTGAAGGGCGAGCCCGGAACCGGCAAAACCATGCTGGCCGAAGAAGTCGCCACCACGCTCAATTTGCCGCTGTTGCAATGGCACATCAAGTCGACCACCAAGGCGCAGCAAGGCTTGTACGAGTATGACGCGGTGAGCCGACTGCGCGACTCGCAACTGGCCGATGTCGATGGCGGTGAACGGGTCAAGAACATCCACAACTACATCGTCAAAGGTGTGCTGTGGCAAGCGTTTACAGCCGACCAGCCGGTAGCGCTGCTGATTGACGAGATCGACAAGGCCGACATCGAATTCCCCAACGACCTGCTGCGTGAAATCGACCGCATGGAGTTTTACTGCTACGAGACGCGGGAACTGATCCGCGCCAAACACCGGCCGCTGGTCTTCATCACGTCCAACAACGAAAAGGAACTGCCCGACGCCTTTTTGCGGCGCTGCTTTTTCCATTACATCAAGTTCCCCGATGCCAGCACCATGAAGCAGATTGTGGACGTGCACTTTCCCGGCCTCAAAGCCGAGCTGCTCAGTGCCGCCATGAAGACGTTTTTTGACGTGCGCAACCTGCCGGGCCTGAAGAAAAAACCTTCCACCAGCGAGCTGCTCGACTGGCTCAAACTGCTGATGGCGCAAGACATTCCGCTGTCGGCGCTGCAAACCCAGGATGACAAGGTGGCGGTGCCGCCGCTGGTGGGGGCGCTGCTGAAAAACGAACAGGATGTGAGCCTGTTTGAGAAACTGGTGTTCATGCAGAGCCGTAACCGGTGAGGCTTTTGTCGATTCACCTTACCGGCGTTTTCTGCTTTGCTGCGTGGTAGCCGGTACGGGCAGCCCCCTCATACTGGGGTACCAGAAATCGGGGGCTGCCCATACCGACTGCCACGCGACGACTTTGGACGGGTTGGCGCTTTTAGGAACTTTTTGGAGCATTGGAATGGCTTTTGTTAAACCTGTGACCTTGTCCGAGCGTGGCATCACACTGGTGCCGCTGGCGCGGGAACACGAAGCGGGTCTGCGCGCAGCCGCTGCCGACGGCGCGCTGTGGAACATTCGTGTCACCTCGGTGCCCGAACCTGAGAGTACGCGCAAGTACATCGAAGACGCATTAGCCATGCGCGCGGCAGGCAACCGATTTGCCTTCTGTGTGACCAATTCGGACACCGGCAAAGTGCTGGGCAGCACCAGTTACCACGACATCCTGCCAGCCGTCAATCGGGTGGAAATTGGCTACACCTGGTATGCCAAAAGCGTGCAACGCAGCCATGTCAACAGCACCTGCAAGCTGCTCATGATGACGCACGCGTTTGACGTTCTCGGGTGCAACGTCGTCGGCTGGCGTACCGACAACTTCAACTTTGCCTCGCAGGCAGCCATTGAGCGCCTGGGGGCTAAAAAAGACGGCGTCATTCGCGGCCACGCCCTGCGCCGCGACGGCACCATCCGCGACACCGTGATGTACAGCATGGCGCAAGGTGAATGGCCCGAGGCCCGGGCGCAGTTGCTGTACCTGCTGGACAAGCCCCGCTGATCGATTGCGTCACGGTTCTGCACAAAAATTGGTCACCATATACAATTTGTATATTGCCATTCCAGGAGCGCACCATGACCACCACCGCCGCCGTTTTCATGTCGGGCAACAGTCAGGCCGTGCGCTTGCCCAAGGAATTTCAGTTGCATTCCAAACGCGTTTTCATCGAACGCCGGGGCGACGAGATCATCTTGCGGGAAAAAAAGGCCACGGTGCGGGACCTTCTGAAAAGTCTGCCACCCTTGAGCCCGGGCGCGTCGCAAGAATGGGAAATAGTTGAAGCCCAAATCAAAGACCCCGTACCACAAGACCGCGACTGGAACGCCCTGATGGAATCTGACTCAATTCCGTCCAAATGAAATACCTGCTCGACACCAACATCGTCAGTTACTTTCTGCGTGGCGCATCTCCTGCCTTGAGCCAACGCATCCTGGACAGCAACCCCGACACCCTGGCCATTTCCATCATCAGCGCGGGCGAATTGCGCTATGGACTAAGCAAGTTACCGCCTTCCCGGAGGGCCAGAGAATTGGCACACCGTCTCATCGCCCTGCTCACTGCTATCCCCGTCCTGCCCCTGCCTGCGGATGCCGCACCGCACTATGGTCACACCCGGGCGCAACTGGAAGCCGCAGGCACGCCGATTGGCAATAACGATTTGTGGATTGCAGCCCATGCCCTGGCCCAAAATATGACCCTGGTGACCAATAACACCCGCGAGTTTGAGCGGGTGGTGGGGTTGAGGGTGGAGAACTGGTTGTGAAGAAACTGTTTTCTCCTTGGTGGCTGCTGGTAATTGCTGCATTAGGTACTGGGGTACTTGCATGGGTCTATTGGGGTAGCTGGAACATTCATCACCACGCCAACGCTGGAGAACTCGGGCAGTTGGGCGATTTTTTTGGGGGTCTGCTCAATCCATTGGTGTCGATCCTGACCCTGTTCGTCGCAATCAGCGTGTGGCGACTTCAAAAAGACGAACTGGAACTGACCAGAAATGAATTGGCGCAAACCAAACTCGCCTTGGAAGAGCAGGCAAAAACCGCCGAACAGCAGCGTCAAGAACAACGTTTTTTTGACTTTTTGAATATCTACCGGTCAACCGTTGACTCAATTCAATTTGAAATGGAATCAAACACTGGCTCGGTTATTTCACTTCAGGGAAAACGCGCCTTTAGGCTTTTAACAACAGATCAGAGCGGCAACCCCATGAGGGAGCTATCGCAATATTTTTCAAATGGCGAGTGGGACAGATACTTTGCGAGGGATTTGTCAGGTCTCAAAGCTGAAATCTGGGACAGCACATCACCGGTGCTGGATCACTACTTTCGCGCCATCTTTTCTATACTCCGCGAGTCAGAGCCAACTCTTGGAGAAGACTGCTGGCGTTACACCAAGCTGCTAAGAGCACAACTGAGCAGAGATGAAGTCAACTTGATAGCCATGAATTTGCTCTACGATGAAGAGGGCAAAAAGATGCGCAAGCTTGTCGCTAGATATGGCATATTGAAACACATGCCGGCCAGTCACCTGAGAACATTTGTCGAAGACGAACTTGTTCCTAGTTCTTTTGGGCGAAAGTGGGCTGAAACGCATTCGACACCAAATCAAAGCTCCGCATGTTGATTGACTTCTTCTACACCCTGCGCGCCGCCAAGTTGCCGGTCTCGGTCAAGGAATTCCTGACTCTTCTGGAAGCTTTGAAGCTCGGCGTGGTCGGGCCCAAGACACCGCAGTCCGACGACTCAGCGGCGCCCAGCGGCTACAAGATTGATGACTTTTATTTTCTGAGTCGCGCCACGCTGGTCAAGGACGAAAAGCATTACGACAAGTTCGACCGCGCCTTTGCAGCCTACTTCAAGGGCATCGAGCTGGTGACCGACTTCACCAAAGACATTCCGCTGGGCTGGCTCAAGAAAACGCTGGAACTCAACCTCAGCCCCGAAGAAAAGGCAGCCATCGAGAAGATGGGCTGGGACGAGCTGATGGACACGCTCAAGAAGCGCCTCGAAGAACAAAAAGAGCGCCACGAAGGTGGCAGCAAGTGGATTGGCACCGGCGGAACCAGCCCCTTTGGCCATGGTGGTTACAACCCGCAAGGCATCCGTATTGGCGGCGCCGGTAAGAATAAAAGTGCCGTCAAGGTGTGGGAACAACGCGCCTACAAGGACTACGACGATACACAAGAGCTGGGTACACGCAACATCAAGGTGGCGCTGCGCCGCCTGCGCAAGTTTGCCCGCGAAGGCCACGTTGAAGAGTTGGACCTGGGGGGCACCATCCGCGCCACGGCGGCCAACGCCGGTTACCTCGACATCAAAATGGTGCCCGAGCGCCACAACAACGTCAAAGTGCTGTTGCTAATGGACGTGGGCGGCACCATGGACGAACACATTGCGCGGGTCGAAGACATGTTCTCGGCCGCCAAGTCCGAGTTCAAGCACCTGGAGTTTTATTATTTTCACAACTGCGTCTACGACTTCATGTGGAAAAACAACCGGCGCCGTTATGCCGAAAAATTTGCCACCTGGGACATCATCCGCAAGTACAACAAGGACTACAAGCTGATCTTCATTGGCGACGCCACCATGAGCCCCTATGAAATTTTGCAGCCCGGCGGCAGCGTCGAATACAACAACGAAGAAACCGGTGTCGAATGGCTGGGGCGCCTGACCAGCGCTTTCCCCCGCTTTGCCTGGATCAACCCCGAGCCGCAGGGCGTGTGGCAATACCGCCAGAGCATCAGCCTGGTGCAGCAGCTCATGAGCCAACGCATGTTCCCGCTCACCCTCAAGGGGCTCGAAGACACCATGCGGCTGCTGAGCAAATGAAACGCCTTTTTCTGGCGGCGCTGCTGCTCCTGGCCGGGCCCTGGGCACTGGCCGCAGAAGCGGCGGCAACGTCGTCTGCTGCCGCGCCGCTGGGGGCCGCGCCGGTGGGAGCCGCCTTCGTGCTAAACATTCAGGCGCCGGATGACATCAAGGACATGCTGACACGCCACCTGGAGCTGCAGCGCTACCGTGAGCTCACCGACCTGAGTGACGACGAACTGGCGCGCCTGTTGCGCCAGGCCCAGGAGGACGCACGCCGACTGGTGGGCACGCTGGGTTATTTTTCGCCGGTGATCGCCATGGCACACCAATCGGCACAGCGCAGCACGCCGGTGGTGACCCTCACGGTCACACCGGGTGAGCCGACACGGATCAAACAGGTGACGATTCAATTCACCGGCGCCATGGCTGATGACGTTCTGGCTACGGCCCAGCGCAACCAGATCCAGGCCAGCTGGTCGCTCCCCGCCGGCAACCGCTTTACCCAAAACGCCTGGGATGCCGCCAAACAGCAGGCCCTGCGCCAGCTCACTTCTCTGCGCTTTCCCACCGGGCGCATCAGCGCCTCGCTGGCCGACATTGACCCCGAAGCCGGGCTGGCCCACTTGCAGATCACGCTGGACTCCGGGCCTGCCTATCGCATGGGTGAACTGGCGATTGAGGGCTTGCAACGTTATGACGCTGCCATGGTGCAGCGCCTGTCCCGCCTCACCCCGGGTACCGACTACAGCCAGGCCGAACTGGTGGCCGCCCAGCAGCGCCTGTCCGACAGCGGCTACTTTGACTCGGCTTTTGTCACGCTGAACACCCAGGCCGACCCGGCCGCTGCCCCGGTGCTGGTGAAATTGCGCGAAGCCCGGCTGCAAAAACTGGTACTCGGCATCGGCGCCAGCACCGACAGCGGGCCGCGGCTGTCGGCCGAGCACACCCACCACAAAGTGCCCGGCATCGGCTGGCGCGCCGTCAGCAAATTGCAGCTTGAACGCGAAACCCGCGCCATCGGCAGCGAGCTGACCTCCCCACCCGACCTCGACAACTGGCGCTGGGCGGTCTCCGGGCTGTTGCAAAACCAGCAACTGGGCACGCTCGATGTCACCAGCCAGCGCCTGCGCGGTGGCCGCAAGCAAAGCCATGAGCGCATCGACCGCAACCTGTATGTGCAGTACGACCGCGCCGAATCGGTCAACACCGACGCTGCACAGCCCGTCATTGCCCAGGCCATCAGTGCCAATTACGCCTTTGCCGTGCGTTATTACGACAGCCTGCCGTTCCCCTCCAGCGGCTGGGGCTGGGGCGCCGAGCTCGGAGGTGGCACCACACTGGGCAGCGAGCGCCAGGCCTACACCCGTCTGCTCACCCGCTGGCAGGGCTTTTTGGGCTTGGGCCAGGCTGGCAGCACCCGGGCCAGCGCTGGCCGCCTGGCCATGCGCGCCTCGGTCGGCGCCCTCTTTGCCAAGGACAACATCAGTCTGCCCAGCACCGAGTTGTTTTTGACCGGGGGTGACAACAGTGTGCGCGGCTATGGCTTGAACGACATCGGCGTCACACTGGCCGACGGCAGTACCACGGCCGGGCGCTACCTGACGACCGGCAGCGTCGAGTGGCAGCGCCCGATCCGCATCAACGGCCGACTCAGCGACTGGGAAAGCACGCTGTTTGTAGACGCCGGTGCCGTGGCCAACCAACCGTCCGAGCTCAGCGCCCGAGTCGGTGTGGGTGTGGGTGCACGCTGGAACAGCCCGGTGGGGCCGCTGCAGATTGACCTGGCTTACGGGGTTGATGTGCGGCGCTTGCGTTTGCACATGAACCTGGGGTTTACCTTCTGATGCGTGTCATTCGACTGAGCCTGAAACTGCTGGCCGCGACGCTGCTCACGCTGCTGGCGATGACTGCGGCCCTGTGGCTGTGGAGCGGCAGTGACAGCTCGCTGGCAACGCTGTTGACACGGCTGCAGCGTTTTTTACCAGCCGGACAAACGCTGGAAGCCAAAGACGTGCAGGGCTCGCTGCGCGCCGGCGGGCACATTGGCTGGTTGCGCTGGCAGCGCGGCGAGCTCAGTGTGGAAGCGCAGGACATTGGCGTGGCCTGGACGCTGGCGCCCCTGTTCAACCAACAACTGCGCCTGAGCGAACTGAGCGTGGCCTCGCTCCAAATTGATGACCAGCGCACCCCCACCGGCGCCACCCCAACGCCCCCCACCGACTTGCGCCTGCCGATCACGCTGGATGTGCCGTTCAAAGTGGCCAGCCTCAACTGGTCGGGTGCCACCACACTACAAGCCACTGAGCTCAGTGGCCACTACCGGTTTGACGGCCAAGCCCACACGCTGGCACAGGGCCGCAGCCAGGTCTCGTCTGCGACTTACCAGCTCAGCGGCCAATTGCAGGCCACCGCCCCCATGGCGCTGGCCCTGCAAGCCCAGGGGCTGGTACCCACCACCCTGCCGTCCAGTCGACAAGCCTTGACAGTCGCCGCCACGGCCCAACTCACGGGCCAGTTGGCCGGGCCGGACGCGACGCTGGCCCTACAGGCCAGCCTCAAGCCGGTGCCCACGGCTGGCGCGGCGGTGCAGCCAACCCCGTCGGGGGCAATGCAAGCCGAGCTATCAGCCCAGATTGCCCCCTGGCAAGCCCAGCCCATCATCCGGGCCCAGGGCCAATGGCAAGGCTTGAATCTGACCGCGCTGTGGCCACAAGCCCCGCAAACCCAGCTCAGCGGCGAGGCCAGCGTGACACCACGCGGTACCGCATGGCTTGGCCGGGTCAAGCTGAGCAACGCCCGACCCGGGCCATGGAACCAGCAGCGCCTGCCGCTTGACAGCTTGCAGGCCGATCTGACCTACGACCACGCGCAATGGGCGCTGCAGTCCTTGCGAGCCACAGGTGCTGGCGGCAGCATCACAGGCTCAGGCCAATTTGAAGCCGGGCAGTGGCAGGGCGTTGCCACCCTGCGCAAAATCAGCCCCGGCGCCATCGACACCCGTCTGGCCAGCAGTGCCATGAGCGGCACGCTAAAGGCACAACAAAGCGCCAGCGGCATTGCCTTTGACGCGCAGCTGGCAGCCGCGTCAGACCAGGGCAAATCAGGCCCAACCAGGCCACCACCGACCAGTCTGCACAGCTTGCGTTTGCAAAGCCTGCAGGCGCAAGGTGTGTGGGCATCACCACAGGTGACATTGAGCGCCCTGGCCATTGATGCGCAAGACGCACACATTGAGGGCAGTCTGGCCTACCACATGAACACCCAGGCCACCCAGGGCAAGCTGGCTTTCAACCTGCCCGGCGTGCAGGGTCGGCTTGACGGTCGCCTGACGAGCCAGGACGGCCAAGGCACGCTGGCCATCAACATGACGGATGCCAGCCTGGCCAGCCAATGGCTCAAGCGCTGGCCGACCATGACCAGTGGCTTTCAAGACATCAGCCTGCGTGGAGCGGCCCAGCTTGATGTCCACTGGCAAGGCGGCTGGCAGCAGCAGGGCCGACGCCTGCAGCTTGATGCCCGCCTGCGCGCACCCCAACTGGCTTGGCGCAGCAGTCCAGCCACCCAGGGGTCAGCACCCGGCGAGGGGCGGCTACTTGGGCTTGAGGCGGATCTGTCTGGCGCCCTGCCCGCCCTGACATTGCGTACCCAAGGCCGCGCCGACATCGGCGCCCGGCAGTTGAATTGGCAGACCCAAGCCAGGGCAGCCTGGCTCACCACCGGCCACTGGCAAGCCAGTCTGGACCAGCTCAAACTCACGGCCCAGGACAGCCAATACCCGGGCCGTTGGACTTTGCAGACCGACCCGACCAGCCGTCAAGCCGTGATTCTGGACTGGTTGGCGACGGGCACACACAACACCTTAAGCCTGTCAGCCGGCAGCGCCCGGCTGACAGGCCCCCAGCCCGGAGAAGCCCGGCTGAACTGGCAAGCCGCACGCTGGTCACAGCCGCTTGCCCGGACCCCAAAGCAGGCCCCAGCCCAAACCCAATGGCACAGCCAAGGCCAGATCAGCCAACTGCCGCTGGCCTGGCTCGATACCCTGAGCGGAAAAACCATGGACGACCTGGGCTTGAGCAGCGACCTGATCCTGGCCGGAAGCTGGAATGCCAGCCAGACCGATGCCTTGCACCTGAGCGCCACGCTGGAGCGTAGCGCTGGCGACTTGCGCCTGCGCACCGACAACAACCCCCAGGTACTACTTCCGGCCGAGATGCACGAAGCCCGACTGGAGCTCAACCTGGATGCTGGCTACCTGTCGAGCAGCCTGCGCTGGGACAGCTTGCGCGTCGGCAAGGCGCTGCTGGCCTTCAGTACCCAGCTTCAGCCGCAGGCAAGTGGCTGGACCCTGGACAAGAAGCTGCCGATTGGCGGCAGCCTGCAAATGCAGATGCCACCCGTGGACGCCTGGTCGGTGTTGGCGCCCCCCGGCTGGCGCCTGCGCGGCACCATGGATGCCAACATGATCCTGAGCGGCACGCTGGCTGACCCGCAATGGGAAGGCAGCCTGCAAGCGCGCGATCTGGCGGTGCGTTCGGTGGTGGACGGCATCGACTTCAGCCAAGGCCGCCTCACGGCCCAACTGCATGGGCAACAAATGGACATTGAAGATTTCATGTTGCAGGGCGCAAGCACGTCAGCGGGTAGCGGCGGCCAACTGGCCATGACTGGGTCGGTGTTCTGGCTGCCCGGCAAGGCCGAAGCGCCATTTTTGGCACGCGTATCAATGGCGCTTGAACTACAAGCCAAAGCCTTGCGCCTGAGCAGCCGGTCCGATCGGCGCGTGGTCGTGTCTGGCAAGATCGCCGCCCAACTGCGGGATGCCCGCTTGACACTGCGTGGCAGTCTGGCCGCGGACCAGGCGCTGATCACGCTACCGGACGACAGTGCCCCCCAGCTGGGCGCTGACGTGGTCGTGCGTGGCACAACGGTCAAGGCGCCTGCACCGTCGCCAGCTGCCAGCCACACCCGCCCCGCAAACGTCCCACGGCTTGTGACTGACTTGCTGATCGCACTTGATCTGGGTCCCGACTTTCAGGTGCGCGGTCGCGGCCTGGACACCCGGCTGGCGGGCAAGCTGTCATTACACGCCGTCGACCAGGAGCGACCCAATCTGACCGGCACTGTGCGCACGGTACGCGGCACCTACCGGGCTTACGGTCAACGCCTGGACATCGAACACGGTATCGTGCGTTTTGTCGGTCCAGCGGACAACCCGATGTTGGACATTCTGGCGATTCGTCCCAAACTCAGCCAGCGTGTCGGGGTGCAGGTGAACGGCACGGCACTGTCACCGGTGGTGCGACTGTACGCCGAACCCGACTTGCCTGAGGCCGAAAAACTGGCCTGGCTGGTGCTGGGCCGCTCTGCCAGCGGCAGCGGTGGCGAGGCCGCCTTGCTGCAGCAGGCGGCACTGGCCTTGCTCGGTGGCAACGGTCAGGGCCCGAGCGCCAGCCTGACCCAGGCACTGGGGCTGGATGAACTGAGCTTCAGCGGCAACAACGGCAGCGACACCACCACGGGCGCCACAGTCACGATTGGCAAACGTCTCAGTAACGACTTTTATGTGGCTTACGAAAGTGGCCTGGCAGGCACATTGGGGGTATTCACCATTTTTTATGACCTGTCCCGGCGCCTGACGCTGCGCGCCCAAACCGGCGAGCAAAGCGCCATCGATTTGATCTGGACCCTGCGTTACGACTGAAGCAACCAGCTTGCCTTAAGAACGCACAACCCAAATCAGCAGCGCCAGCACGACCAGTGCCACCAGCACATAGGGTGCCCTGGAGGGCTTATCGGCGTAAGGGTCCACCATGGAACGCTGCGCGTTGGCTGGCAATTGTGCGAGTTGGGTCAACGAGGTACCAAAGGGGATGTTGATGCGGGCGCGCGCATTGATGGCCCAGCCATTGGCGTCCAGAATTGGCCCCAGGTTGCGACTGCGCAATTTGAACCAGGCCACCACCACGGCAGGGCCCGAGACCAGCAGCATCACCCCCAGAAACACCAGCGGAATCTGCCACCAGCTCAGGCTGAACAGTCCACCCAACAGGGCTGCCAAAGCGGTACCAATGGCACCGAGCGCGAGGCCAATGGCGGCAAAGATACCGGCAAATTTGGCCACATCAAACGCTGCCGGCGCCGCGGCCTTGGGGGCTGCCGTGTTGGCTGATTGACCGGCCTGCGTGGCCAGGGCCGCCAGTTTGTCATCCGAGGCCCTGGCTTTGCTGGCCGCCATTTTTTGCACCTGCGAACTCACCAGCCGTGCCAATTGTTTGTAGGGCGACCAAAAGGCCTGGCGCAAGCTGATCGGGTGGTCGATGATCTTGGCAATGGTGGCATCCCAGTCACGGCCCAGGCGATCGTAAAACACGCCGTTGCGCCCCACCATCAACTGATCGGAGTCACCTGCGGTAAATGCCGCCGCCACGCTCATTTTTTCAGCGCCACGCACGCAGTCGCAATAGACCAGGCAGATGCGCGCCATCGAGGCCATGGCCGCATGTTTGGCAGCATCGTTCACCGCCACACACAGGTCACAAGAGCGCCCATCGAGGTACAGCGTGCCCACCTGAAACGTGGCTTTTCCCTGGGCGGTATAAAAGTCTTTGAAGGCGACAAAATTATTGGCCAGACTCTGCAGGTCGCGCACATAACGCGACAGTTTTTCGAGGTCACGCACGCCATCGGTCACGGCATTGGGGTCGGGCTTGGCGGCCAGCCAGGCGGCATAGGGCGCAAATCGGGCTTTGATGGCTTGCCAGTCGGCCGCACTCAAGGTGTCTTGCGTCCCCAGCAAGGGCCGCACCACCTGGTCGCGCAGCGCAGCCACCTGGTCGGCCCAGGCCGGATTCAGACCGCGCGCCAGGGGCAGGCTGGCCGCCGGCGTGACATG
>Ga0209211_10006754_pt1 | contig 16442 bp, 12 predicted proteins | sample RifGroA2_FD_183992 | JGI IMG/M metagenome (GOLD analysis project Ga0209211, IMG submission 183992) | Groundwater microbial communities from Rifle, Colorado, USA - Groundwater A2 (SPAdes) (version 2) | ecosystem: Environmental > Aquatic > Deep subsurface > Groundwater | place: Rifle, Colorado... | reverse complement strand
CGTCGAGCCGCTCTTCGCGCTGGCTGCCGCCGATGATCTCGCCGATGCCCGGAGCCAGTACGTCCATGGCGGCAACGGTGCGGCCGTCGTCGTTCAGGCGCATGTAGAAAGACTTGATCTGTTCGGGATAATTGACCACCACGACCGGGCGGCCGACATGCACTTCGGTCAGCCAGCGCTCGTGCTCGGTCTGCAGGTCCAGGCCCCATTCGACCGGGAAGTCGAACTTGTGCCCGGATTTCTGCAACAGGCTCACCGCATCGCTGTACTCGATGCGCTCGAACGGTGCGGCGACAAATGCTTCCAGTTTGCTGATCGCGGTTTTCTCGACGCGTTCGGCCAGGAAGCTCAGGTCGTCCTGGCGCTCGTTCAGCACTGCCTTGAAGATGTATTTCAGGAACGCTTCGGCCAGGTTGGCGTCGTCGTTGAGATCGGCGAAGGCGATCTCCGGCTCGATCATCCAGAACTCGGCCAGGTGCCGCGTGGTGTTGGAATTCTCGGCCCGGAACGTCGGCCCGAACGTGTAGACCTTGGACAGCGCCAGGCAGTAGCCCTCGACGTTGAGCTGGCCCGACACGGTCAGGAAGGCCTCCTTGCCGAAGAAGTCCTTGGAAAAATCGACGGCGCCCTTGTCGTCGCGCGGCAGGTTCATCATGTCCAGCGTCGAGATGCGGAACATCTGCCCGGCGCCTTCGGCATCGGACGTGGAGATGATCGGCGTGTTCACCCAGTAAAAGCCTTCCTCGTGGAAGAAGCGGTGGATGGCCATCGCCATGGTGTGGCGGATGCGGGTGACCGCGCCAAACAGGTTGGTGCGCGGACGCAGGTGGGCGACTTCGCGCAGGAACTCGAGCGAATGCGCCTTGGGCTGGATCGGGTAGGTTTCCGGATCGTCCACCCAACCGAGCACCTCGACCGCCGAGGCCTGGATTTCAAAACTCTGGCCCTGGCCCTGCGAGGCGACCAGCGTGCCGGTGGCGATAACCGCGCAGCTGGCGGTCAGGTGCTTGATCTCGGTCTCGTAATTGCCCAGCGTCGCCGGCGCGACGACCTGGATCGGCGCGAAGCACGAACCGTCGCTGATATTGACGAAGCTCAGCCCGGCCTTGGAATCGCGCCGGGTGCGCACCCAGCCGCGGACCGTGACTTCGCTACCCGCGGCGACCTTGCCCTCGAGCGCCTGCTTAACGCTGACCACTGCCATGCCTTGAATCTCCGGCCTTGACGGCCCAAATACGAAACGACAAGGATAACCGCAGGCGGGGGGGTTCACACAGCGGGGGTATACTTGGCGGGTGCTTTCGCGGCTTAAGCCGCTCCTACAAAAGGCTATGGAATTCTGATGGCTGTGACTCTTACTGCTGCTGCTGCGGAACGTGTTCGTCAGTTCATGGCGGAAACGCCGGGCGCCATGGGCCTGCGTTTCGGGGTCAGGAAGAGCGGCTGCTCGGGTTGGGCTTATGTCGTGGATATCGCGTCTGAAGCCCGGAATGACGAAACCGTCTTCGAGCAGGACGGGATCGCGGTACTGGTCGATGGCGAAAGCCTGCTCCAGGTCGACGGCACGCAGATCGACTTCGTGAAGACCGGCCTGAACCAGCAATTCGTGTTCCGCAATCCGCGCATGGCCGCCGAATGCGGCTGCGGCGAAAGCTTCACCACCGCCGATCAATAACAGATGTGGGAGCGGCTTCAGCCGCGATGCCCTTCGCCAAAAGCATCGCGGCTGAAGCCGCTCCTACAGGCGAGGGCATCGCGGCTGAAGCCGCTCCTACAGGCTGCTGACCAGCTGCACGCGGCCCGTTGCCAGCATGGTGTCGGGATCCTGCGCTAGTTCCTGCGCCAGCGTCGCCACGTCGCTGGTCTCGGTCGGACGGAACGCCGCCCAGCCATTGCGGCCATGGCTCTTGACGTAATACAGGGCCTGGTCCGCGAGTTCGATCATGGTTTCCCAACTGGGCTGGATCGGCTGGCCGGGGAAAAACGGATACTCGGACATGCCCGATGAAGCAGTCAGGCGCACGCGTGCGCCAGTGCCGGTATCGAACGCGTTGGAGCACAACAAGGTGCGCAAGCGTTCCCCGATCGCATTCAGGTCGCGCGTCGGCATGGGCCGGAACACCAACAGGAACTCCTCGCCGCCCCAGCGCACCACGTAGTCGCCGGTCCGCACCAGCCCGCCGAGTACCTGGGCGAATTGCTGCAGGATCAGGTCGCCGGCCTTGTGGCCATGGGTGTCGTTGACCGACTTGAAGTGGTCGATATCGACCAGGGCGAAAACCATTTCCTCGCCCAGGTGCACGCCCTGCTGAATCTGGCGGTCGAAATAAGCCATGTCGGCAGGCATCTGGCTGGCCATGTAGCGCCGATTGCGCAGCCCGGTGAGCAGATCGGTATGACTGGCTTCTTCAAGCTGGCGGTTGGCGACTTCAAGTGCCCGGGTGCGTTGCTGGACCAGTGCCTCCAGGCTCTTGCGTTGCTGCCGATGGCGATGCAACAGGTAGCGATAGCCTCCGAATGCCGCCAGGCCCAGCAGCAGAAAGGCAAGCACCAGGAACAACCTGGTCTCATGGAAGTGCGGCTGCAGCGAAATTGGCAATTGCGCGATTCTCACGCTGCGCAGGCCGGCATTGTTGTAGCCGCGGACTTCGAACACGTAGTCGCCAGGCGGCAGGCTCGTATAGCGGGTATCGCGCCGCAAATTGTCGCTTTCACGCCAGTCGCGGTCGTAACCGCGGAGGCGATACTGCACGACATTGCTTTTCGGGTCCTGGAAGCTGAGCACCGTGAACTCGAACGACAGGTCGCGAACCTTCGCCGGGAATTTCCTGTTGACCATCGAGCCGGCTGGGCCCCAGGCGTCGTTGACTTGCACGCGTTCGATGACTACGTGCGGCGGCAAGGTATTCTTGACGATAGAGTCGATGTCGAGTGCGACCACGCCATCGCGCGATGGCAGCCACAAGGTCTGGCCTTGGCGGAAACCCTTGGAGTTGCCGGCGCCATTGCAGCAGAAGCCCTGCTGGCCGCTCATGGGATCGCCGCGATCGCTGATCAGCATCTGCACCCCGGCGCGCTTGACGCGACCGTCGGCCAGGGCAGCCAGATTCTTGATCGGAACCCGACTGATTCCACGCGTGCCGCCGATCCACAAATACCCGCCATGCTCGGCGAGGTAAACCGGCGCGTTGGGCGGAAAGCCCTGCGCCTTGCCCAACTCGTGCCAGCGCGCGCCATTGGAGAAATACAGGCGCTCGGACACGGTGCCGATCACCACGCGCCCGTCCTCGAGCTGAACGATCGTGAGTACGTCGATACCCGGGGGTAGCCCACTGTCCAGTCCCAGCTCGACGAAGCGCTCGCCGTGCATTTCGAACACGCCGGTCTGGGTGCCCACCAGCACTCGACCGCCGCCGCCGCGGTAGAAGAAACGGGTGCGCGGATCGGCCAGTCCGTCCTCCTGGGCGTATCGGCGGAGCCGGTCGCCACGCAGTCGGAACAGGCCGTCGCTGCTGGGGATCCACAGGTCCCGATCCGGGGTGCGCACGATGCCGTTGATTTGCAGGGCCGCCAGCGGTGCGAGCAGCGCGGGCTGCTGCACCTTGCCTGCGCGCGGGCCGCCATGCTCGATCACCGCCAGTCCGTGCCGCGTGCCGACCCACAGACGGTCGCGTTCGGCCAGCAGGTTGTATCCGTGCGGACCGGGCAGCGCGCTGCCGGGCGCGACCAGGCTGAATCGGCCGTTTTCCAGCAGGCTGATGCCATTGTTGCTACCCACCCAGATGCGCTTGCCGTCCGGATCCGGGGATAGCGACCAGACGATCGGATCATGCAGTCCTTCGGGCACGCTGTAGCGGCGAGTCCAGCTGTCCAGCAGGCGAGTCAGGCCTTCCCACTGGCTGCCGATCCATAAGTTGCCCTCACGATCCTCGAATGCGGCGCGTAGCCCGCCTATGGCTCCGGGGCCGGTGGCGTCGACGTACTCAGCCAGCTTGCCGTCACGGATCCGGGCCAGGCCGATATCGCCGCCCGCCCACAAATTGCCGTCGCGGTCGGCCTGCAGCAGATCGATCGCCGCTTCGGTCAGCGCGGGAGCTTCCCGAAAGTGCACCCAACCCTCGGGACCTCGAAAGAACAGGCCTTTCGCGGTCGCGACCCAGACCCGATCCTGGGTCTGCACCATCCGGTTGACCGGTACGGTGGAGGCGAGCTCAGGCAGCGCCAGCGAGTCCCAGCGGCCACCCGTCAACCGGTGAACTGCGCCGCGACTGCCTACCCACAGGGAGTCGTCGCGCAGCAGCAACGAGTGCGCCGGCGCAGGCGATCCCGCCACTGGCCGCAGCCGGTCGCTCCGCACCGTGAACACGCCGGAGCCGGTCGCCACCCAGATTTCTCCGGCCGCGTCCTCCGCGAATGCAAACACATCCAGCTCCGGCCAACGGGCCAGATCCGGGGCCGGCACGTGCTTGAACGTCAGGCCGTCGTAGACGGTCACCCCCTTGTAGGTGCCGATCCAGAGCCGGCCGTCGCGGGCAGCGTGCAGGGCCCGAATCCACGTGCCCGGCAGCTGCGGGTCGGTGTCGGGGGTGTAGCTGACGAACCTTACGCCGTCAAAACGGGCCAGCCCGGCCTGGGTGCCCACCCAGATGTAGCCTTGGCGGTCCTGGGCGATGGTCAGCGCACTGACCTGGGGCAGGCCATCCTGGATCGACCAGCGATCGCGTACGTAATGATGGAAGGCCCTTTCCGGCTGCAGCGCCCGGGCTTCGCTGAACAGCAGCGCGGCAATCAGGATGAGCACGAACCCGGCCAGGCGCATCGCGGTTCCCGTCCCCTCTCGGCATCCGTGAGCCCCACGATAGCATCGCCTTGTGTAGGAGCGGCTTCAGCCGCGATGCCCCCTCCGCCAGCCCCATCGCGGCTGAAGCCGCTCCCACAGGGGCATGTCCGGGCTGAATCGCACAAGTGGCGGGTTTTTCTGGCATAATGCGCGGCTCCCGAGGGTCCATCCATCGGGACTACTTGCTCCACGGCATCGTCCGGGGGCTGCCAGGCCGCAAGGCCGCATCCATAAGCCAAAGGATTCAACAATGCGTCACTATGAAATCGTATTCATGGTCCATCCGGACCAGAGCGAGCAGGTGCCGGCCATGATCGAGCGTTACAAAACGCTGATCGAAGGCGACAACGGCAAGATCCACCGCCTGGAAGATTGGGGCCGCCGCCAACTGGCGTATCCGATCGAAAACCTGGTCAAGGCCCATTACGTGCTGATGAACATCGAGTGCGGCCAGAAGGTCCTCTCCGAGCTCGGCGACACCTTCCGTTTCAACGACGCCGTGCTGCGCCACATCGTGCTCTCGCGCGAAGCGGCCGACACCGAGCCGAGCCTGATTCTCAAGAGCAAGGATGAGAAGGGTGACCGCCGTCGTCGCGATGACGATTCGATGGAAGGCGGCGTTGACGCCGTCGACGCAGCCTGAGCCCGAGGAATACGACCATGTCCAAATTTTTCCGCCGCCGCAAGTTCTGCAAATTCACCGCCGAAGGCATCACCGAGATCGACTACAAGGACCTGGGCACCCTGCGCCAGTACCTGAGCGAGAACGGCAAGATCGTGCCGAGCCGCATCACCGGCACCAAGGCCAAGTATCAGCGCCAGTTGCAGACCGCGATCAAGCGCGCTCGCTTCCTCGCCTTGATCCCGTACACAGACAACCACAACGTCTAAGGACTTCGCCCACTCGGCAGGGCGGCGTTGGGAGGCGGTTCGCGAATCCTCATTGGCTGTAGCCAACTCCGGTTCGCTCACCACCTCCCGCCTTGTCCCGCCTTCGCGGGCTGTGTCCTTCATGAATTCTTTCCCGTCCGTACGGACAGCACTAGTTGCGACGCCCACGCGCCGCTAACGTAAACGGAGCTACACAAATGAAGCTGATTCTCCTGCAAAAAGTCGTCAATCTCGGCGGCCTTGGCGACAAGGTCGATGTCAAGCCGGGCTACGGCCGCAATTTCCTGGTTCCCTACGGCAAGGCCGTGCCGGCAACCGCCGCCAACGTTGCTGCGTTCGAAGCCAAGCGCGCCGAATACGAAGCCAAGGCTGATGCGGTCCTCGCCGCTGCCCAGGCTCGCCTGGCTGGTCTGGAAGGCGCCTCGGTGACGATTACTGCCAATGCTTCCACCGAAGGCAAGTTGTTCGGTTCGGTCGGCGCCCGCGATATCGCGGAAGCCTTCACCGCCGCCGGCCACAAGCTGGAGAAGTCGGAAGTGATCATGAGCGAAGGCGCTTTCCGCCGTACCGGCGAATTCGAGGTCACCGTGCATCTGCATGCCGACGTCGAGACCAAGGTCAAGGTCACGGTCGTTCCGGAAGCGTAATCGCCGCGCACCCACGCAAGCCCGAAAGATCAACGGCCGCCGAAAGGCGGCCGTTTTTTTGGGTGCGCACTTCGGTGCGACCGGCCGCCGGATCGCCCAGGCACTCGCGTTGCCCTATGATGAGTGCGGTATATGCCGGCGCACTTGCCGGCCAGCCTGATTGCGCGAACTTCAGCCGAGGCCAGTCGGAACAATGAAAGATATGGACTCTTCGGCGACGACGTCGGACGCTCCTCGCCATCTGCGAGTGGTTGCGGTGCTCGCGACCAGGAACGAAGAGCGCTTCATCGCCGCCTGCCTCGAAAACCTCTTCCAGCAAGGCGTTCAGGTCTACCTCTGCGATAACGAGTCGACGGACCGGACGGCAGAAATCGCCAAGCGCTACATCGGTGCAGGGCTGATCGGCTTCGAGACCATCCAGCACGACGGCACATTCGGCTGGGAGCGCATTCTGCGCAGGAAGGAAGAGCTGTTTCGAGCGCTCGAAGCCGACTGGCTCATGCATGTCGACGCCGATGAGATCCATCTTCCGCCACAGCACCACCAATCGTTGGTTGCTGCCATCACCGCAGCCGACGCACTCGGCTACGACACAGTCGACTTTGCAGAGTTCACTTTCGTACCGACGCGTGAATCGCCCGATCACGATCACCCTGATTATCTGCGCACGCTGCGCACATATTATCCGTTTCTTCCGAAATCCCCACACTGCGTTCGCGCATTCAAGAAGCAGGACGGTCCCATGGAGATTGCCTGGTCAGGCGGGCACTTCGTGCGTTTTGCGCATCCGCCGCGGTTGTACCCGCAACCGTTTCGGATGAAGCACTACCTGTTCCTGAGCGCAGAGCATGCCGCCCGGAAATATCCGGGTCGGCTGTATCGTAGTGACGAAGTCGACCGCCTCCACTGGCACGGATGGCGATCGCGCCTGCAGCTCGAACAAATCCGGTTGCCACGCACAGACGAGGTGCGCACCGCCGCGAGCGATGACGACCTTGACCCGTCGAACCCATGGAAGCAACACTGGCTCGATGGGTGCGCCGCCCGGTGAGTGACGCTCGGCGTGCCCGCGTTCTGGCGATCGCTGACTGCCCCGGTTGGGCGATCGACAGCAAGGCCAGGAATCTAGGCCGTGCACTGGCAGGAACGTTCGATGTCATCGTGCGCTACCAACATGAGGTGGCCGAGCATGATCTGGAAACAGCAGACATCGTCCTGATCTTCTATTGGTTGGAGATCCTCCAAATGCCGGTGCCGGAAACGGTATTGGAGCGCTGTGCCGACCGGCTAGTCATCGGTATTTGCAGTCATTCCGAACTCGAGGGCGGATTCCGGGAGCCGGGGCTTTCCATCTTGAATCGATTGCCGCGCGCGGTATTCGTCAACAATCGGAATCTTGAACGAGAGTACGCGCCGCTGCTGAGCGTTCCCATCCACTACACACCTAACGGCGTCGACACGACCTTCTTCCGACCGCGCCCCGAGCCACGTGCCGAGCGCACGTCAGCCGAGCTCCGGGTGGGCTGGGCCGGCAGCCTGGCCAATCATGGGCCGGCATTGCGCGGCTTCCACGACGTCATTGAGCCAGCGGTCGCCGCCGCTCCGGGCGCAACGCTTTCGACGGCGATTCGCGAGCAGCGCTGGCGCAACCGCGATGAAATGCTCGACTTCTATCGCGAGCTCGATGTCTACGTCTGCGCCAGCCGCAGTGAGGGCACACCCAATCCTTGTCTGGAAGCGGCTGCATGCGGCGTACCGGTGGTCTCGACCCGGGTCGGGAACATGCCTGAACTGATAGTAGACGGCAAGAATGGGTATCTGTACGACGGAAGCGTACAGGAGCTCGCGAACAGGCTCGCCTGGTTGCGTGACTCGCCGCCACTCACGGCACAGCTGGCCGGCTGCATGCGCGAGACGATCGAAGCCTGGGACTGGCGCATCCAGGCACAGAACTACGCAGCCGTGTTCGAGTCATTGCTCATGCGCCTTGATGAGCAAGCGTAACCTGTCGCTGTGGATGCCGGTCAGATGTCCAATGTCCAATGTCCGGTGTCCGGTGTCCGGTGGTGCGGGAGGGGCGGGATGGTGCTAACGATCGGCCCCCATGCCGGTCTATCGCGTTCAGTCTCAGTCTGTGAGATGCGCACCGGTTATCCACAGGCTTATGCGTAACGCTTTTCCGTCAAGCCCGGTAGGATGGCACTCCCTGTCGAGACCCCCTGGTCCTGATGGCGACGAGAAAAATAAAATCATGTCAGCACGCCCCGAATCGTTTCGTTCCGACAGCAAACTCGATGCCTTGCGCGTACCGCCGCAGTCGGTGGAAGCCGAACAGGCGGTCATTGGCGGGCTGATGCTGGCGCCGGACTCGCTGGACCGGGTCGGCGATTTCCTGACCGAGCACGATTTCTACCGGCGCGATCATCGGCTGATTTACCGCGGCATCCGCGAGCTGTCCGAGAAGAGCAAGCCGTTCGACGCGGTGACGCTGGGCGAGTGGTTCGAGGCGAACAATCTTTCCGAGCAGATCGGCGGCACCAGCTACCTGATCGAACTGGCCAGCACCACGCCGTCGGCCGCCAACATCCGCGCCTACGCCGAGATCGTGCGCGAGAAATCGGTGATGCGCCAGCTGATCGAGGCCGGCACCGAGATCGTCAACGACGGCTTCCAGCCCGAGGGTCGCGACAGCCAGGAAGTGCTGTCGGCCGCGGAAATGAAAGTGTTCCGCATCGCCGAGCAAGGCCGCCGCGGCCGCGCCGATTTCGTGCCGCTGCGCGAGGCGATGAAGGAAGCGTTCCAGCTCTTGCAGGAACGCTACGAAAACCAGGGCACGGTCACCGGCCTGCCGACCGGGTTTCATGATTTCGACGAGATGACGGCGGGCTTGCAGCCTTCGGATTTGATTATCCTGGCGGCGCGTCCGGCGATGGGCAAATGCTTGAGCGCCGATTCCGAGATCGTCCTGGACGACGGTTCGGTCTCCACCATCGAGGAAATCTGCAAGACGCGGGCTGGCGGCATCGGCACGCTGACCGACGAGCACCGCCTTGCACGCACGACGCCGTCCGATTTCATCGACGACGGGATCAAGCCGACCTTCGAGGTCCGCACGCGCCTGGGTCGCCGGGTCGAGACCACGGCGCCGCATCCGTTCCTGACCCTGGATGGCTGGAGGCCGCTGCTCGAGTTGCAAGAGGGCGACTACATCGCCGTGCCGCGACGCCTGCCCGTGTTTGGCGACCAGGCGATGCGCGAGTGCGAAGTCACCTTGCTCGCCTATCTGATCGGCGACGGCGGGCTCACCAGCAGCCAGCCCAAGTTCACCAACACCAACCCCGAGATCGTTGCCGAGTTCATGGCCGCGGTCGATGCTTTCGGCGGCGTGACGGCAACGCCGACCGAAAAACGCCCCGGCTTCGCTTCGTCCTGGCGGGTCGGGGCCAATACGAATGACGTGTCGATGCGCCGCGATCGCTTCGCCCGTACGCTCGATGCCGGAATCGTCGCCAGCGGCCGGACTGCATCAAGCCTCGCGTCGGCGCTGAACGTCGCGCCGGCGAGCATCACCCACTGGCGCCACGGCCAGACGGTGCCTGATAGCGAATTGTTTGGCCGCCTGTGCAACGAGCTGGCGATCGAGCCGACGGCACTGGCAGCGGGTGGCATCGCCGCCGCGTCCAGGAATGCCCCCAACCCGATGACGCTGTGGTTGCGCGAGCTGGGCCTGATGGGCAAGAACGCGCACGGTAAAGCCATTCCTGCTGCGATTTTCCGCCTGCCGCGGGAACAGATGGCGCACTTCCTGAACCGGCTGTTCGCCACCGACGGCTGGGCAACGGTGCTGGCCTCCGGCCAGGCCCAGCTTGGCTACGCAAGCGTGTCCGAACGGCTCGCGCGGCAAGTGCAGCACCTGTTGCTGCGCTTTGGCGTCATTGCCAAACTGCGCCAGCGCTGGGTGAAGTACCGGGACACGCGGCGCCCGGCCTGGCAATTGGATATCACCGACGCGGATTCGATCCGGACCTTGATCGGTGAGATCGGTATTTTCGGCAAGCAAGTGGCTGTCGACGCCGTGCAAGCGTCGCTTGCCAGGCGTGGCGCGCACAGCAACGTCGACCACATCCCGGTGGCGGTCTGGGACAGGATCGCGGAGGCCAAGGGCGACATGTCCTGGGCCGAGCTCGCGCGTCGAACCGGCTGTAACGATTCCAACAGCCATGTCGGCAAGCGCGCGCTGTCGCGCGATCGCCTCGCCCGGATTGCCATGGTGCTGCAGGACGCCGGACTGGCGGCGCTGGCGAGCAGCGACGTGGTCTGGGACCGGATCGAGTCGATCATCGCGACCGGTGAACAGCAGGTTTACGACTTGACCGTGCCCGAGACGCATAACTTCATCGCCAACGACATCTGCGTGCACAACACCACATTGGCTTTGAACATGGCCGAATACGCCGCGCTCAAGACCAAGAAGGCGGTCGCGGTCTATTCCATGGAAATGTCCGCATCGCAGCTGGCATTCCGCCTGATTTCCTCGATCGGCCGCATCAACGCCACGCGCCTGCGCACCGGCCAGTTGGAAGATGAAGATTGGTCACGAGTGAACATGGCGATCAAGATGCTTTCCGACGTCAAGATCTTCATCGACGACACACCGGCGCTGTCGCCGGACGTGCTGCGCTCCAAGGCGCGACGGATCAAGCGCGAGCATGACCTTGGTCTGATCGTGATCGACTACCTGCAGCTCATGACGGTGCCCGGCACCGGCGAAAATCGCGCCACGGAAATCTCCGAGATTTCCCGCTCGCTCAAGGCCCTGGCCAAGGAACTCAACGTACCGGTGGTGGCCTTGTCGCAGCTCAACCGCGGATTGGAGTCGCGCACCGACAAGCGTCCGGTGATGGCCGACTTGCGCGAATCCGGCGCCATCGAACAGGACGCCGACATCATCGTCTTCATCTACCGCGACGAGTACTACAACAAGGAATCGGCCGACAAGGGCCTGGCCGAAGTGATCATCGGCAAGCAACGTAACGGCCCGACCGGCATGTGCAAGCTGAAATTCTTCGGCGAATACACCCGCTTCGACAACCTGGCCCGCGACAGCACCGGCTCCTTCGAATAGCCAGAACTGTGGGAGCGGCTTCAGCCGCGATCGCTCTTCGATCAACAAGACCAGTCGCGGCTGAAGCCGCTCCCACAATGTGACGGCAATCGCGGCTGAAGCCGCTCCCACGATGTGGCGGCAATCGCGGCTGAAGCCGCTCCTACAAATCCGTTAGAATTTGCTGATGTCCCGGGCTACCACGGCCACCATCCATATCGATGCTTTGCGTCATAACCTGGCGCAGGTGCGGCTGCTCGCGCCGAATTCGCAGGTGATGGCGGTGGTCAAGGCCGATGGCTACGGCCATGGCCTGGAGCGTGTTGCGCGTGCGCTGGCAGGCGCCGATGCGTTCGGCGTCGCCGCCCTGTCGGATGCCGAGCGCCTGCGCGCGGCCGGCCTGTCGCAACGCATCGTGCTGCTGTCCGGCTTCGACGAGCCCTCGGACTTGCCGCAGCTGCGTCGGCTCGGCGTCGACACCGTGGTGCACCACGAATCGCAGTTGGCGATGCTGGAGGCCGACCTCGAACCGGAGCCGATCCGCGTCTGGCTCAAGCTCGATACCGGCATGCACCGCCTGGGTTTCCCGCCGGAAATGGCGCGGCGCGCTCACCAGCGGCTCGAATCACTGGCCAACGTCGCCGCCGACATCACGTTGATGACCCATTTCGCCAGCTCCGACGACTTCGAGGGCGAACAGACGCGCACGCAGGTCGGCAAGTTCGTCAATTCCACGACGGTGTTGACCGGTCCTGTCTCGTTGTCGAATTCGGCTGCTGTCCTGGGTTGGCCCGATGCGCATCGCGATTGGGTGCGCGCGGGCGGCGCGCTGTATGGCCTGTCGGTGGTGACTGGCAAGTCCGGCGCGGATTTCGGGCTCAAGCCGGCGATGACCCTGTCCACGCGCCTGATCGCGATCAATCGCGTCAGCAGGGGTGAACGCATCGGCTACTCGGCCACCTGGCAATGTCCGGAAGACATGGATGTCGGCGTGGCGGCGATCGGCTATGGCGATGGCTATCCGCGCGCCGCTCCGGCGGGCACGCCGGTGCTGGTCAATGGCGTGCGCGTGCCGGTGATCGGCCGGGTCTCGATGGATCTGATGACGCTGGATCTGCGCGGCATGCCGCAAGCCTGCGTTGGCGATACGGTGACCTTGTGGGGCCCGGACTTGCCGGTGGAGGAGGTGGCTGCGGCTGCCGAAACCATCAGCTACGAACTCACCTGCTCGATCACCCGCCGCGTCCGCTTCGTCGAAGACTAACGCGTTTGTGTGTGGGAGCGGCTTCAGCCGCGATAGCTCTTGTCGCCGAATCGGGAATCGCGGCTGAAGCCGCTCCCACGGGGGCCGGGAATCGCGGCTGAAGCCGCTCCCACAGGGGCCGGGAATCGCGGCTGAAGCCGCTCCCACGGTGGCGGGGCGTTAGTGGTCGAACTGGAGGCGGGCCAGTTGGGCGTAGAGGCCGTTTTGCGCCATTAGCTCGGCGTGGGTGCCCTGGGCGACGATGCGGCCCTGGTCCATCACCACGATCCGATCAGCCTTGAGGACGGTGGCCAGGCGATGCGCGATCACCAGTGTCGTGCGACCTTCCATGAGGCGTTCCAGGGCCTGCTGCACGGCGCGTTCGCTCTGCGCATCGAGCGCCGAGGTCGCTTCGTCGAGCAACAGGATCGGCGCGTCTTTCAGCAGCGCGCGGGCGATGGCCAATCGTTGCTGCTGGCCGCCGGACAGGCGCGCGCCGCGCTCGCCGAGTTCGCTGTCGTAGCCGCCCGGTAGCGCGCTGAGGAATTCGTGCGCCTCGGCGCTGCGTGCGGCGGCTTCTATCTGCGCGTCGTCGGCCTCCAGCTTGCCGTAGCGCAGGTTCTCGCGCGCCGTGGTACCAAAGATCACCGGGTCCTGCGGCACCAGCGCCACCGATCGGCGCAGCTCGCCCGGGTCGAGTTCGCGGATATCGATGCCGTCCAGGTGCACGCTGCCGGTGTGCGGATCGTGGAAGCGCAGCAGCAGTTGGAACACCGTGCTCTTGCCGGCGCCCGACGGTCCCACCAGGGCCACGGTTTCTCCCGGCGCGACATGCAGGCTGAAATCGTCCAGCGCGGCGGTATCGGGGCGGGTCGGATAATTGAAGCGCACGTGTTCGAGCCGCAGGTCGCCGCGCACCGGCTGCGGGAGTGGGGTCGGGTGGGCGGGAATTGCCTGCTGCGAGACCTCGCCCAGCAACTCGCTGATGCGCTCCATGCCACCGCTGGCGCGCTGGACCTCGCTCCACACTTCGGTCAGGGCGCCAACCGATCCGGCGCCGATCACGGCGTATAGGACGAACTGCCCCAGGGTGCCGGCGCTCATGCTGCCGGCAATCACATCCTGCGCGCCAACCCACAGCACCGCGGTAATGGCGCCGAAGACCAGGACGATGACGCCGGCGGTCAACAACGACTGCAGGCGAATCCGCTTGCGCGCTGCGGCCAGCGATCGTTGCACGGCGCTGGAAAAACGCTCGCGCTCGAACGGTTCGCGCGCGTAGCTCTGCACCGTGTGCATGGCGTTGAAGGTTTCGCCGGCGCGGGCATTGGCATCGGCGACGCGATCCTGGCTGTCCTTGGCGGCGCCGCGTACGCGGCGGCCCGACAGCGCGATCGGCAGCACGATCAGCGGAATGCCGATCAGCGCCAGGCCGGCCAGGCGTGGACTGGTGATAGCCAGCATTACCGCGCTGCCGACCACGGTGATGGCGCTGCGCAACGCAATCGACATGCTCGAGCCGACCACGCTGCGCAGCATCTCGGCATCGGCTGAAAGGCGGGACAACAACTCGCCGCTGCGGGTGCGTTCGAAAAAGCTCTGGTCCAGCGACAGCAGGTGGCCGTACAAGGTCTGGCGCAGGTCGGCGATGACCCGTTCGCCGAGCATCGAGACAAAATAGAAGCGCGCCGCGGTGGCCAGCGCCAGCACGACGGCGACCAGGAACAGCAGGATGAACCAGCGATCGACCGAAGTGCCGCGGGCGAAGCCCTGGTCGATCATGTGCTTGAAGGCGACCGGGAAGAACAGCGTTGCGCTGGAGGAAACCGCCAACGCCGCCAGCCACGAGACCAGCATCACCCGGTGCGGTCGCAGGAACGGCAACAATCCGCGCAGCGAGAGCAGTTTCTGCCGCGGCGTTTCGTTGGGAGTACTCATGCGCCTGCGGCCTCGATGACTTTCAGAAAGGCGGCGCCGCGACTGATGTCGCGCAGGCGCTCTGCCAAGCCTGCATACATGGAGGCGGGCAGGCGCAAACGCAAGCGCAGTCCATGCTCGTCAAAGGATTCCGCGAGCTTTTCCGCGGCAAACGTCGTCAATAGTGAATGGACCGAGTTGGCCAATGCGAAATCGCAGGTGAGCTCCGCCTCGACCGTCGCCACCAGCTCGCGCCGCTGCGCCGTGCGCAGGCATTCGGCCGCTGAACCGCCGTAGGCGCGGGCCAGGCCGCCGGCGCCCAAGTTGATGCCGCCGTACCAGCGGGTGACGACCACCATCACCTGGTCGAAGCCCTGGCTGTCTATCGCCGCCAGGATCGGCCGGCCCGCAGTTCCGCCGGGTTCGGCATCATCGGAGAATCGGTAGGCGCTGCCGATCCGGTAGGCCCAGCAGTTGTGCGTCGCGTCCGGATCGGCGATTTCTCGCAGCCAGGCCAATGCCTGCTCGGCCGTCTCCGCAGCGATCGCCTGGGCCAGGAAGCGGCTTTTTTTTGTTTCCAGCGTGAAGCGCGCCGGCGACGCCAACGTGCATAGCATCATTCGCGCAACAGCGGCGCAAGGTCCGGCGGAATCGTGGAATACGGATAGCGCCGACGAAACTCCACCATGCTGGCCTTGGCTTCCTCGGTCCGGTCTTCATCGCGCAAGCGCCGGATGTAGTTCAACCAGTCGGCGGGCTTCAACAATCCGGCATCGGCATCGGCATCGGCATCGGCGTCGGCGTCGGCGGTCGGCGCCGCGGCGCCCGCCGCTTGGCCCCGATTATCGGCGCGACCCAACTGCGTCCGTGCGCTTTCTGCCCGCGCCCGCGATTCCACGGCAGTGCTTGCGGCTTTGGCGCTGGCTGCCCTGGCGCTGTCCTGCGCCGCAGACTTCGACGCGTAGCCAGCCATTGCCTCGCGCTCGGCGACCATTGGCGTGGCAGCGTCACGGCTTGCATCGGCTTCGGCACCCGAGGCCACATGTTCATCCAGGGAGTCCAAGGCAAATGGCTCTGGCACCGGCGCGGCCATGGCGGGCGGCGGAGCACCCGGCTGCGGCGCATTGGCGCGCGCCCGGCGTTGTGGCGCGGCGCTGAGCTCCGACAGCGCAGGTGGCGCTGGCGCAGCCGGATAGGCCGGCGCTGGCTTGTCCTTGAATTCGACCTGCACGCTGGAATCGTCGGCCCGGTCCGCCATGGCCGGGGCCGTGGCCGCCTCCGGCGTCGACGAGCTACGCATCGGATTCATCATGTGCCAGCTGACACCGAGCGCCAGCACTGCGGCTGCCGCACCGCCGACGCCCCACAGTGCGCCGGCAGAAGCCAGCCAGCCCGCGCCTGGCCGTCGCGAGGACGCCGCCGCGTTCGCCGCGGCCCGAAGGATACGGGCATCCAGCGCGGCCGGCGGCTCGCCACCCGGCAGCGCACGGACGATGCGCGCCAATTCGCGCTCTTGCTCGTCCAGCGGTTCGGTCGGGGGCATCTGCATGGTCATGGGTTAAGCCTGAGTTTCAGCTTGTCGAGCGCATAACGGAGTCGCGATTTGACGGTTTCGCGGCCCACGCCGGTGATCTGGCCAATCTGTTCCAGTGACAGCTCCTGTTCGAGGCGCAACAGCACCACCTCTCGTTGATCTGCGGGCAATTCCTCCAAAGCCAACTGCAGGCGCCGCCGTTCCTCGAACGCGGACAGCTGTCGTTCCGGTGTCTGCGGGTCGGCTTCGCGCTCGGCCCGTTCCAT
>Ga0209211_10006753_pt1 | contig 16442 bp, 15 predicted proteins | sample RifGroA2_FD_183992 | JGI IMG/M metagenome (GOLD analysis project Ga0209211, IMG submission 183992) | Groundwater microbial communities from Rifle, Colorado, USA - Groundwater A2 (SPAdes) (version 2) | ecosystem: Environmental > Aquatic > Deep subsurface > Groundwater | place: Rifle, Colorado... | reverse complement strand
TCCATAAAGGGGAAGCCGCTAATTTGCGCGTTGCCATAGGGGTCCGCCTTCTGAACATGGATAATGGCCACATCCGGATTAAGAGCCGGAACGAGGGCAAGTTTGTCTCCGGTAAAGGGGCAACTCATCTCTTTTACGTTGCTGAGCCTTTTGAAGACGTCGGAGCCCAGCATGGACCTCGCCGGCAAGAAGGGCACACCCATGGCTCCAGCCTTATACCTTAGGCCAAGGCTCATGTGACTCCACTCCTCGTATTGGGCCTCCCCGGACTGAACGTAGTGCCTCATGATCCTTGAGACTCCCCACGTGACCCCAGGGCTAAACCAGCTTGTTATGATGTGCCTCGTTGTGCCAGCGACCAGGAGAAGGTCTCCCTCCGTCGCGGTAATGCTTTTTGAGAAGGTCAGACCTTTTTTCCCCTGTCTGATCATCTCCCAGATCAAAGCCATCGGAGTTCTCGAATAGTGGCACCCACCGATCGCCACATGGACATTGTCAGGGATGAGAGCGGCCGCCTCGCTTAAGCTTTTGACTTTTTCTTTAAGCCCCTTATCTTTTTTTTCGATCCTGGCTCGAAGCTCAAGGTATGAACTTTCCATAGTTGCCCTCAAATGATAGGAACCTCCCTCAAAGGACGAATTTCAGCCTATCGATGCTCCTTTTTGAGAGCCTCCGTATCCCAACTCCTCTGATACTGCTGCCGCTGCTTGCATTGCTAATCGGCTTAATCGATCAATATTTATTTTCGTCAGTCTGTGGATAGGAACGGTAACACCGATGGCCGCCACTACATAGCCCTTCCCGTCCCGAATTGCCGATGCCACTCCGCCAACATCTTCGTGCCATTCGCCGAAATTAACGGAATATCCACGCCTCCGGATCTCTGCGAGATGTCTTTTGAAGGATTCCATCCGTATGACAGTGTTACTCGTGAACTTTTTCATGGAAGAGGTAATTTTCATGACCTCATCATCCCGACGATAGGCCAAGATAACCTTACCAGTTGAAATGCAATAGGCAGGCGCCCTACCACCAATGGGAATATAGGCACGAACGGCTTGCGGACAGTCAACCTTGTCCAGATAGACAACCTCTCGTCCGTCAAGGACGGCAAGAACTACAAGCTCATTGGTCTTAAGAGCTAGATCTTCAAGATGAGGACGGGCGACTTCCTTGATTTCGAGTCCTTGAACCGCTGCACACCCCAACCACCACAATTTAGTGCCCAACCTGTATCCTGGCTTTCCTGAATTTTTTTGAACATACCTTTCACCTTCGAGAGTCGATATAAGTCGGTGGACAACACTTTTTGAGAGATCAACCTCCTCGGCCAGTTCTCGAATTGAAAGGTCCGATTTTCCGCCAGCGATAAGTTCCAAAATTTTGAGACCTCTAACTAATGTCTGGCTTCTTTGCCTCTTGTCTATGACGTCGGTTCTAGAATATACCTTACTCATTTGTGTGTCCCGATAATCGGTATCTCGTCCCAATTATTCATCAGAATTTTTACCACACTAAGTTTCTTTGTCAAGAGGACGTATCGAGAAAATTTTGGGGAAATTTTGGGAATGACGCCAATGTCCAGGTCCCCTGGAGGGTGACCTGAGATTGTTTTAAAATCGCTTGACAAATTGACATGGCGTGATAGACAGTTTGCAGTATAACTGGGACTTAGGACCGATTATCGGGACACCATGACCCAAAATAGATTGATTCCCGAGATTAAAAGGAGGATTGCCATGGTTAAAAAATCCGCCTCGACGAGCGCGCCTATGGCCAGGACCATCCTGCTCGCAACCCTAACCTGCCTGATCGTGCCCGCATCTGTGGCCGCACAGGTTCCAAAGGCCAAAGTAGGAACTTTAAGTGCTCCCTCCACAAGCTCCTGGATGGTGGCCGTCATGGAAGGAAAGCAGTTCGACATCAAAAACGGCGTTGACGTGGAATGGGTCGAGCAGCCCTCCACGGCCTCACTTTATAACGATTTCGCCGCCGGATCATACCCCATGGCAACGGGCGGCATCATGACCTATGCGAACCAATATGCAAGGGGGGTAAAGGCCAAGCTGTTCGCTACTTACCAGCTTTTCGGAACCTCAGTCATCGTTAACACCGAAAGAGGGCCCGACATTCGCTCTTTGAAGGATCTCAACGGTAAAGAAATCGCCGCGCCCCTCGCCTCTGAGAACTACAAGGCCATGACGATCTACATGCTTTGGTCCGGGGTCGATCTCAAGTCGCTAAAAACCCGAAACTTTGAACAGCCAGGCGTGGCCGCGGAGCTGAAATCTCCTACGGGTACAGCTCCGGCTGGGGTTGTATTTGCCCAGTTGCCGACAAGGCTGGTTATGGATGAGCCGAAGAAGTTTAAAGACTTGGTTTCTACGGATGAGCTGGAAAAGCTCTGGAGGCAAAAGACGGGGACTGAATACAACTGGCTCCTTGGATGGGCCGTCCAAGATGACTTCGCCAGGAATAACCCCGACCTTCTCCAACGGGTCCACAATGCGATGAAGGAAACCGTAGAGTGGTTCAACGCCAATACTGACGAAGCCTTAAAGCTAGTGGCGAAGAAAACCAAGGATCCCATCCCCATCCTTCAGGAGACCGTCAAGGCCGGAAGGGTGAAATTTCTCCAGATGACGGCGGAGTCACAGGAAAAGGCCATAATGGAACTGCTCAAGGTTTCCGTGCCGCTCGGATACGTTACGAAGCTCCCCGACGCCGCCTTCTTCCATCGGGGCCTGCGCTAGCCCTCCAGGAAGCTGAAAAAGATGGACCTAGAGCCCCTCCCTAAGGAAAGAGCCCTGAACATCGAGATGCTCATTTCCCTGGGGGCACTCCTGTTTTCTTGGCAAGTTGCCTCGTTCTTTTTGCCCGAGTACGTGCTCCCTGGACTCCAAATGGTCCTTCAAGAATTCCTCAAAATGGCCCAGGAAGGAACCCTTTTCTGGGACACCCTTCTAACCCTGTACCGGATCTGGCAAGGTTTAATTGGCGGATTTCTTGTTGGAGCCCTCCTGGGTGTGGCCATGGGAACCGTAAAGAAGACCGAGAATTACTTGATCCCGATAGTGAATTTCATTATGGGTATTCCAGCCCTCGCCTGGACCCTGATCGTCATCCTGTGGTTCAGGGGAACGGAGACAAGAATTTTTGCCTTGATGCTCGCCGTATCTTTCCCGGTTTTTTCTCACAGCATCCTCGACGCCGTTAAAGGAATCTCCAAGGACCTCATGGAGATGACGCTTGCCTTTAGGCCCACCAGAACCCAAGTCTTTCGGATGTTGATTGTTCCCTCGATCATACCCCACATGCTCACCGCCTGGAAGGTGACCATCGGCTTCGCGGTCAGGGTAGTCATTGTTGCCGAGCTCGTGGGCGCCTCTACAGGCGTAGGATTTAGAATGCTGCAGCAACAGTCGCTCTTGAACATGAGCGGGGTCCTGGCCTGGACTATGGTTTTAGTGGTCAGCGGGCTCGCCATGCAACTTCTGATCACAAAGATGGAGTCGCGCCTCCTCAGATGGCGACCCAGCACGCTCTAAAAGATGTCCAAAATTGAGTGTCGCGACCTGACCAAGGTCTTCCGCCTCGGCAGCAGCTACTTCCAGGCCATCAGGGATCTTAGCTTTGAAGTTGATGGCGGCGAATTAGTTGCCGTGGTGGGAAAAACCGGATGTGGAAAATCTTCCGCGCTGAACATCATCCTCGGCCTGGAGAAGCCAACTGCGGGAAAACTGGTCATTAACGGAAAGGAGCCTTATAACGACTTTGACCACTTCCGGGGAAAGCTCTCTGCCGTCTTCCAAACGGACCGTTTGATTCCCTGGCGCACCGTTTTGCGGAATGCCACCTATGCTTTGGAAATCCTCCGAATCCCGCAGGAGCGCCGGATCGAGAAGGCCAGGTGCTGGCTTGAGAAACTCGGACTCTCAGGATTTGAAAACGCCTATCCCCATGAACTCTCTGGAGGCATGAGACAGAGGGTCGGAATTGCGCGGGCCTTTTCCATAGATCCCGACATACTTTTATGCGACGAGGCCTTTGGACACCTCGATGAAGTGACGGCCATCAAGCTTCGCGCAGACTTTCTCGAGCTCGTGCGCGAGACAAAGAAGACCTCGCTGTTCATTACCCATGACATCGACGAGGCGATGGATCTGGGAGAACGGGTGCTAGTCCTGGGCAAGCCGGCTCGCCTTCTGATGGACATTCAGGTTCCTTCGGAGATCAAGTCAAGCCCTACCAGGCGCGCGGAATTGAAGAGCCGCATCATCAAGGCAATTGAGAGTGACGAACCGGCGGCGCAGGGATAGCGGTCTGGGTGATCTGAAATGCACTATACGCAGAGAGAGCTCATGGTGGTTGCCGCGGCGCGTGAGATTCGCGATGGAGAGATGGTCTTCGTTGGAATGCGCCTTCCCCTTCTCAGCTTTGCCGTGGCCAAAGAGCTCCATGCCCCCCGATCAATTGGTATCTTTGAAAACGGCGTGATCCGGGATCGGCCGGCTCTGGAATCGATTTTCACCATAAGCGACCCGCCTAATGTGGCTCGCGCCCTCTATTGTGGCGGCATTCTCGATGTGATGGGCCTGCTGCAGAGCGGACAGGTTGACCTCGGCTTCATCGGCGGCGCTGAGATCGATCGCTTCGGCAACCTCAATACCCACTGGGTGGAGGAAAGCGGAAAAAAGATTCGGCTTCCGGGTAGCGGCGGCGCCGCGGACATCGCGACCCTGGCGCGCCGCTGCATCATCATCATGAATCACGAAAAGCGCCGCTTTAGGCCGCGAGTCCGTTTCATCACTTCCCCCGGCTATGGAGAAGGCGGCGACTGGCGCCGAATGAAACACATCCACGGTGGCGGGCCGAGCCGCGTTATCACTAGCCTGGGAATTTTCTCTTTTGACCCGGTCAGCGGAGAGATGCTCCTCGGCTTCTTTCATCCTGGCGTCACGGTCGAAGAGATTCGAGATGAAACCGGTTGGCCGCTGCGCGTTTCCGGGGATCTCCGTGAGACCCCGCCGCCGTCGCCGGAAGAACTGGGCGCGGTCAGGAAATACGACCCAAAGGGCGTGTGGACTGCGAATGGATAATCGAAAGCAGCGCTTTAACTAACGATACGCATAGACTGGATCACGACAGGCTCCACGGGAACATTCTGGTGCGTGCTATGGGCGCCGGTCTTGACCTTCTCTATCTTTTGAACCACTTCCATCCCCTCTATCACCCGGCCAAAAACGGCATAGCCGAAACCCTCCGCACTGGTGTTTTGATGGTTCAGAAAGTCGTTGTCTTTAACGTTAATGAAGAATTGGGCGGTAGCGCTGTCCACAAAGGCCGTCCTGGCCATAGCCAGAGTGCCGGTGTTGTTTTTCAAACCGTTCGCTGCCTCGTTTTTGATCGGCGCCTTGGTCGCCTTCGGCTGCATCCCCTTGTCGAAGCCGCCTCCCTGGATCATGAATCCCGGAATGACCCGATGAAAAATCAGGTCATCGTAAAACTTCTCGTTTACATAGTCCAAAAAGTTTTTTGCCGTGAGCGGCGCCTGGTCGAGGAAGATCTCCGTGCGCACCTCCCCTAGGCTGGTCGCAATCGAGACCACGGGGTTTTTTATTGGCTTTTCCGCATCCATCACGCTTTCATCCTTTCTGTGGAAAACATACGTGGAGATTCATCACGATGATATAGAAACTCATATTACAAATTGGGGGTGGGTGGCAAGTCCAAGCGCCCTTATGGGAAGGCTTGTTGCTGAGTAATGACACTGCCGTCCTGGCCATTAGGCGGTCCGCTTCCAGGCCCTCCAAGGGCAGTCACTCTCGTAAGATCAAACCCTACTGCATCCTGATAATAGATTGCCACCCTGCCGCCACCTCCACCACCTCCACTGTCAGGTTGTCCAGTACCTCCATTGGCCGTAATCTGTCCTGTACCTCTAAGAGTCCCCACATCAATCCGTACTCCTCCGCCGCTTCCCGCTCCAAATAAGCCTGGCGTTTCCCCATCCGCCTTTATAATACCGTCTAGATTCAAGGTCTGGGCCACGATCCGTATCAGCCCTCCCCCATTGCCCGCAGGACCGGAAAATGAAGCTCCACCACTGCCCGGCTCATTGGGATCTCTAAAGTCCCCATAAACTGGGCTTGCAGATCCCTCACCCGATGATCCCCCTAGACCCCCGTAACTCCCTCCGCTTCTGCCCGTGCTGCCTCTCTCGAATCCCACCGTCATGCCGCTGTTGTTGAATGGATTACCGGGAAAGGGATTGCCCGGCTTGCCGCCTCCTAAAAATCCCAGAGCTGTGACATCAATCTTGCTGGTGGCATCCACAGTGAGGGTGTTGGCACTGAGATCTACTTTGAAAGAAGCGCTGCTAGTAGTGAATAGATGGGTAACAATACCGCCATTATTAACGTCAATGGTGGAAGCAAGCACTCGCTTGGCGGAGATAAACTCAGCACCGAACGAGACCTCCAGAGTGCCTGTGAGGTTCGTTTGGTCGTCAACTCTTACCCTGGCCGCACGCTTGACCCGAAGATTGGTAAAAGCCGACAGGCCTGTTGGAGTAGGAGGGATAGGGGTTGACTGTGTTACAGCCGCAAGGTTGTTATTGTCGGCAATCAACTCGCCGTTTTCTCTTCCCGGTCCCTGCAGATAAACAGTTCCGGCGCCGCCGTTGGGCGCGTCGCGCCCGATTCCTCCAAAGGCAGTTATTCTATTGAAGTCGAAGCCCGCCGCATTCTGGTAATAGATGGCTATCCTGCCGCCGCCACCGCCGCCGCCGTTGTCCCGCTGCCCATTGCCTGCATTAGCTGTAATCCGTCCTGTACCGTTAAGAGTGCCAACATCTATTCTTATTCCTCCTCCACTGCCAGCCCCATAGAACGTCGGCGTCTCACCGTCAGCTTTGATTGCCCCAGCCAGATTAAGAACCTGAGCTACGATCCGGATTAGCCCTCCTCCATTGCCTGCCTCGCCAAACAATGCAGCGCCGCCGCTACCAGGATCACTGGGATCTCTAAAATCCCCACCTTGATTTACAGGATTTACAGCCTAGTGACTTCTTGAGAACCTCTTCACATCAAGAAAAAACTCCCTACCCCTTTAATTCCCGAGGCGCTGATGCCCGTGGTGGCAGGTTGGGTAATTACAGTGTTGTTCCGAAGCGTCAGGGAGGTGAAACCGTGAGGTCCACCAATTGTGACGCTTATCGGGCCTCAATAGTTAAAACTGCACCGTCGGATCTATTTCTTTTATTTCATGTGGAAGCTCGGGCAATTCCACCACGTTTTCTTTGCGACTAGTATTTAACTCACCGAGTTTCGTTTCGGCGCGGATTCGTATCAGGCTTGCTTTCTTCCCCTCAAGCAGGATAGCAATTTCAAGACACAATTTTGCCACCTTAGTTGCGTTGTCATTGTTGGGCCTGCAGATTATATACCACTCCGCTAGGTGCAAATAGGGCGACGAGAAATTAGGGTCTACATAGATACAATGGGTAAACAGCGATCGGGATAGGCGACGGTAGCCTTCTTTGAAAAGAACATACCCATAGGTATCGAGCAAAAACGTCCGTGTGACCGGTATCGTGGTACCTAGTACAAAGGCTTCGGGACGAGGCTTCTTGTCCGCCTCGTTTAGCTGTACCGCCTTTAACATGTGAGGCCATGCCGTATGCACCTTTTCATTCTTCTCAAAGGAAGCATCCTCGGCGAGGCGAAGAGCATAAGTAGCTTCGGCTAAAAAACAAGCTCCCTTTTGCCCGCACGCTTCTTCTAACGCCTGAAACATTTGTTCTCTCTTAGACTTGTCGCTGTCGCCCGCGAGTTCGCCAAGATTTAAGGCCCTGCTGAGATGTAGGACGTTATCCATATCCATGAACCTCTTGTCGTTCCCTAATTCTTTGTCAATGGCAAGCAGGGCCTCAGAATAGTTCCCTTTCATCCGATCGCGCGCCGCTTTTAAAATTACCAACCTAGTAGTTGATTGGTCGCGTTTAAGTATCTGATCAAGTCGCTTCCAGTCGAGGTCTGCGATAGCATCTCGTGCGTCGTGCTCGTGCCTTTCTATACCCTCCTTTAACCACCCTTGGAGTAGCTCGTGGAAATGCCCAAAAATTCGAAGCGCAGATGCGCGTCTATGCTCTTGGCTCCGAATTAAATAGTGCAGACTGAACCCAAGGCCACTGCCGAAAAAATAGCAGCCGACCAGAAAATGATCCTCTTCCGCGGAGGGGAATGACAAAAGAAACAAGACCACGCCAGAAAGAAGAAGATTTTTCTGTATTTGTTCACTATAGGCACGAAGTATTCTTGCAAACACGGCTGTGAGAAGCATCCTTATCACAACTCCAATTAGTAAACCTCGAAGCATAGCTTGCAACGCCATGTTGGAAATAGCACTAAGAAAATTAGTCCCGCGGTAAAATGCTGATAGAAAAAATCCAAATCCAATCAACGCGCAACACCCTAAAACAAAAAGCATAAATGCAAATCTTCTGGCATATAGGTTCGCTGCGATCCGGGGGGACAGGTTAACAAAATACTCGATAACAATGTACGAAGCGGCTGTGAACGCTAGCCAAGACCAACCTATCAATGTAAAAAAAGAGCGCTGGTCTAGATAAGTGCGTAGTACGATCAGCAACAAGAAATATAGGCCGTTCGCGTAATATGAATTGGCAGTCAATATTGCCGTGGCGTTGCGCATGGATAAAACCAACCCTTTATCGCCCTCGGGCCAACCTTGATGCGATCAACTGAAACTGTGCAGGTTCCGCACGCAAACACTAGTAGATACTAAACCGGAAGCACCTTTGGTCGTGTCCTTAGGCACAGTAATATAATAGGGAGTATTCCCCTAAGTCAAGGGAGTGTATTGTATTGGTCCTGTCAAAGTTAGCCTTGACAGTTCTCCTCATAAGGTTAAGATTATCTTTATTTATGTCCCGCTACCTTGCCCGTACCTGTCCAAAATGCAAAAACTATTTTGCTGTTGTAATTCCTGTGCCCCTAGACGGATCAAAAGAAGTCCCAATCAACGCTAATTGTCTCAAATGCGGGTTTAAGCTCGCCTGGAAGATGGTCCAGGGTAAAAGACAAACCTACTCCTTAGCCCTTCGCATAGTAGCCCTAGCGGTTTTTTTTCTCTTCCTCATCTCTTCATTGGCGGTTTCCCAACAGACTGGAAGCCAACACCGGACCATCAAGCGCGTGGTGGATGGGGATACGCTAGTTCTGGAGAATGGCGAAAGGGTCCGCTTAATTGGAGTTGACACCCCAGAAACAAAACATCCCAACAAGCCGGTTCAGCGATTTGGCAAGGAGGCTACGGCTTTTACCCAGAAGATGGTACAGGGCAAAAGCGTGAGGGTTGAATTTGAGCAGGGTTATGCCCCCACTGGTCACAAGGATAAGTATGGCAGAACCTTGGCCTATGTTTTCCTTGAGGACGGGACCTTCCTAAATGCAGAGATAGTCAAGCAGGGATATGGGCACGCATATACTCGTTTCCCGTTCAGATATCTGAAAGAGTTTAGACAGTTGGAGCGGGAGGCTAGAGAGCAGGGAAAAGGACTTTGGGCAAAAGGCGACTAAGGAGGAACGATGGCGACACCTGCGAAGCAAGCTGCAGTTTTCATGGAAGAGCTTGTGGTCTCCAGCTTGGCCACGGCAGACGCCTTGGCAAAACTTCTCATCGAAAAAGGGCTAATTACCGAGGCGGAGTTCAAACAGAAGCTCTCGGCAGAAAGGGCGAACTATCAGGCCGTATTGCGAAGGGTCAAAAATGAACATACCTGAAACAACCTATTTTATGAGGCTAAAGGTTTCATGGCTGTTAATCTGGCGCAGCGCTCTAATCGGAACTGCCATTGGGCTTTTGTTTGGAGCTGTCGAGGGCCTTGTTGAACAATATTTTGAGTTTTCGGGGGAATGGGGTGTAGCGATCATTACAATCGGCAGTTTTCTCATAGGCATCTTTTTCATAGGCCCACTCTTAATACCAATGCTTCTCCGCAAACACTTTAAGGGCTTCAGGATCGAGTTGGTTCGGGACCCACAATGATGGCCCGAGGATACGATACTTCCCGGCTTTTCAGAGAGGACACCCTCTTAAGGATTCGCCACCTAGAGGCCGACATTGCTGAGCGGTTGAAGGAGCTGGGGCGTCTTTCCAGGATGGCGAGAGAGCAGGATGAACGGCTTAAAGCGCTCAAACGTCGGATGACGCACTCCAGAACCGAAGATAATACCCCGACCGCAACGCGCAAAACCGGTTTGGGATTATTCAGAGGATTCACCTGATCGTCTAGGTCCAAATAACGCTGATAACGTCGTTGATTGTTTCTCTCTTACCAGTCATGGTCTTGGCTATCGCAGCACCTCTTTACGGGGCTTTCGCTGGTTGGCTCTCCTTGCGGGAAGAAAGGCCTCTCCAGTCTTGGGCTAAGCATCCATGGTGGGTCTTTTGGCTGTCGTTTCCGTTTGTTCTATTTGGAGCGTTGCTCCTTCTTTTAAGATTCTCGATAACTGGTACAACTTTATTAGGGGTATCGGGGGTCTTCGCACTCCTCAGCGCTATTCATGGTCTCTGCATCGTATGGCGCAGATCCCGTAGGAGAGCAATCGTTATTTTGGTTTCAGTTTGGATTCTGCTGATAATCAGTGCCGTCAGCGAAGCGTGGCATTTAGACTGGAACCAGCCTATACAAATCAGCAAGGTCGTAGCAGGGCTTCTGGCGGTTCCTTTGTGGGTCCTAGCCGCTTGGGTTGATCAATACGCGAGCAACCGACTTGGTCATTGAGTCAGGAAACCGTAAATCCATCTCAATGAAGATGGTTGACAGGATTGCTCGATTGAAACTCAGTATTCGACTCAAGCGTCGAGCAGTTTAATCCTACCTGAAATATTGGACTTATTCCCTTTTTTTGGTCCTGGGATTGATTCGGACCGACTGTAGCGGGCAAAGGCTGACAATAGTGCAGTGTTTGTCGGATTGGGATTTTTCTTGTTAAGTGGCGGAAAAGGTTATAAGATTGCCCATAATTATGAAGTCGTCGATTGGGATAGGCTGACCGACTCACTTAGTATTCGAGCGAACCGCCACCAGTTCCGACGGGAGGATTCACATGGCAGATGAACAGACAAGGCAGCCCGAGGTCAACGCCAAGGTTGGCCCTTCAGCCAAGGAGAAGTCAGCACGCAGGTCGAAGGTCACCAAACCGCGAAAACGTAAATTGAAGATCAGTACGAGCCGACGGCGCGGTCCCAAACCGTACCCGGTCATTCCATTCGAACAATCATTGCGTATCGGACAAGGCATCGCTGATTTCGGGGCGGGCCATCCCATGAAGCGAAGTACGCTGCTCGAGAAACTCAACCTACCTGTAAACCAGACAACAAAGGACCTTATCACGGCTTCGGGCAAGTATAGGATCACCGAAGGTGCCCATGATGCTGAGGAAATCAAGTTAACGGAGGAAGGTGTCAAGGTGGTTGCGCCAGCAGCTTCACTCGAGTGCACTAGCGCGCGGATCAAGTTGGCGATAACTGACGTTGAACCATTCAACAAGCTCTACGAGAAATTCCGCGGTGGAAAGATGCCAGCCGTCGAGGCCATGCGTGACACTCTCGACGACCTCGACGAAGGTGATCGAGCGCCTTGCGTAGACATCTTTGTCCAGAACGCAAAATTCGTCGGTATTCTGCAACCCCGTGAGGGGGCGGAGTTCATCGCGAGCATCGAAGATGCCGCTACAAAGACTGTCATTCCGCCCGTTGGGACAGCACAGGCGATTGCGACACCGGTGAATCAGCCGTTAGCGGGAGAGGACTTCGACTCGGTATGTTTTTTCATCGCGCCTATTGGCGCTGATGACTCAGAACATCGCCGGCATAGTGACGCAATTCTTTCCTCCTATGTCGAGAAAGCGCTAGCGACTGTCGAACCGAAGCTGCGGGTGGTACGAGCTGACAAGATTACGCAGCCGGGCATGATTACGAAGCAGGTTCTTGAGTATCTGATGAAAAGTCGCTTAGTCGTGGCCGATCTTTCGTATCACAATCCGAACGTCTTCTATGAATTGGCAGTCCGGCATGCAACTGGAAAGCCGGTGATTCACATCAAGCGCATGTCAGATCCTCTGCCGTTCGACAACAAAGACTTTCGGACAATTGACATCGCATTCGATGACAAGTTCGATATTCTGGCTCAGATCGAGATTGTTCGGAGCAATATTGCGCAGTTCTCCCGCCAAGCACTCAGCGTCGGAGACAACAGCGACAATCCGCTGCTTATTTACTTTCCAGACCATCGGTTCACGAATTCGAGGTGAGCGGCGGTCATGCCGCTTGACATAACCACGCGCTCCAGCGGGCCGGGTGCTCGCGTTGCTCGCACCCCGGCCGCTGAGAGTGATCATTATGCCGCTTCCTTCAAGCTGAAAAACGTTGCTAAATCGCCGCGCTAGAAGTATTATCCTCCTGCTCCTTTTGCAAAACACAATCTCATATACGAAGGTTGACTAAATGCCGCAGTTCTCAATTGACGAAATTTTCAAAAGCCAAGATACCAAGCACCGTTTGACGCTGTTCAAAGCCGAAGATATTCAATGGCTTGAAACACAACTATTTGAGAAGAACGGCAAGCCATATCTCAAATGCCTCGCCAGCGATAAAGACCGCCCCGCCAAGCCCGAAGAAATTGTTCGTCAATTGTGGATAAAAAAACTGCTGGAAGAATTTCATTATCCAAAGGCACGGTTCAAAATTGAATACGCTGTTTGGTTCGGTTCGGGTGTGAGTGATAAGAGTGCTGATATTGTTATTATGCACGCTGACGGCGAACATGCGTATATCATCTTTGAAGTCAAGAAACCAAAGCGAGAAGATGGACTAAAGCAACTCAAATCTTACGCGCAAGCCGAAGGTTCGCCCATTGTCGCTTGGTCAAATGGTGAAAACCTCGTTATCCTCCACCGCGAAGAGCCAAACGTTTATAGCCAGATTACTTCAATTCCCACTGTTGATCAGACCCTCCAAGATGTAATCACAGAGCAGTGGACAATTGAAAAACTGACTGTTGAAAATCGGTTGGTAAGAGAGCGTCTATCGCTCAAGAAAATCATCCTCGACCTCGAAGACCTAGTATTAGCAAACGCAGAAGGCATTGACGACTCGTTCGATGAAGTTTTCAAACTGATTTACGCCAAACTGTATGATGAATGGGCAGCAACAAATGACCGTACCCGCAACCACAAAATCCAATTCCGCATCTATGGCGAGTCCCCTCGCGAACTCTACGACAAAATCAACGGCTTGTTCAATCAGGCAAAGAACAAATGGCGTGGCATCTTTGGGCGCGATGAAAGTATCCGTCTCAAGCCCGAACACCTGCTAACGTGTGTATCATTCTTGCAAGATGTCAAACTGTTCAATGCCAATTTGCAGGTAATTGACGAAGCCTTTGAATACCTGATTACCGAAGTCGCCAAAGGCAAAAAGGGGCAGTATTTCACGCCGCGCTGGGTGATTGATATGTGCGTGAAAATGCTCAACCCAAGAATCCATGAGCGCGTCATTGATACTGCCTGCGGTTCTTCAGGCTTTACCGTTCACTCCATTTTCTGGGTTGCGGGTGACCAATTCACAACCAACGGCTTGCCGCCTGCTATCACCGAATATGCAGGCACGATGGTTTATGCGATTGACTCCAGCCCCAAAGCCGTGAAAATCGCCAAAGCCCTTAACCTGATTGCGGGAGATGGCAAGTCGAATGTTTATGAACTCAACAGTCTCAACCCGCCGAAATGGAGCGAAGAAGGTAAAGCAGCTTTCCGCCCATTACTGACTCGCTTCGATAACACCGCCGAAGACGAACAAAATCAGCGCGAGTTTCAATTCTTTGACCTTGATATTTTGATGACCAATCCGCCATTTGCGGGCGGCATCAGCGAGCGCGAGATATTGCGCCAGTATCGCCTTGCCGAAAGAAACGGGCGCACCGTTTCCAAAATCGGGCGTGACATTCTCTTTATCGAGCGCAACTTGAACTTTTTGAAACAGGGTGGACGCATGGCGATTGTTTTGCCGCAAGGCAGATTGAACAACACCAACGACCTATCCATCCGTAACTTTCTTTTCGGCAAAACCCGCATCTTGGCGGTTGTGGGTTTGCACGGCAACACCTTCAAGCCGCACACTGGCACAAAGACCAGCGTTATTTTTTTGCAAAAATACACCGATGAAGAAATAGCCGAAATTCGCGCCGTTCAAAACCGCCACGCCGCCGAATGGGACAATCATCTAACAGAACTCAATGCGTTGAGCGCCAAGCCCGAACTTGCCGAAGATGATTTGCGGCCCCTGTTGCTTTCGTTCTTGCAAGCCGAATTTGAAGGAGCCGAAGCAGCCGAGAACGGCGAAGGCCAAACCACCGAGGAAGATACGCAAACCGAAAGCGACGATGAACTAGTTGAGCGCATTGAGAATCTACAAAAGCAGTTAGACGAATTGCCGCCCCGCGCTAAAGGCAAAACCGCGCTCAAACGCGCTTTGGTGGAAACCCATCACAAACTGGCATCGCGCTCACTCAAAGGGCAAGTTGAATATCTGCGTCAAGATGAAAAACTACTCACCCGTTATCGTGAAGTGTGGTTAGCCGATAAAGCCGCCGAAGAACTGGATTACCCGATTTTCTTTGCCGTTTCAGATAAGGGCGGGAAGGATAACAGCGGCGACCCGATTTACAAGAAAGACGCAAACGGCGAACTTGCGCTTGATAGTCACGGGCATTTGATTGTTGACCATGACCTTGATGAGATTGCCGAAGCCTTTGTTGCTTTTGCCAAAGAGCAGGGCTTTGACTTTTGGACGGAAGGTTAGGCAATGGCGGTATTCAGTATTGTCCAACGCACAAGCATTGGCAGTGCAAACAGAATAGACCCCGACTATTATCAACCTAAATATCTCCAACTTGCAAAGCGGCTTTCACAATCGGCTTTGAAGGAAAAGGGGATACTCAGACGGTATATCCATTCCGCCATTAACTTTGGCGCTTACTCGCTGTGTAATTACATTGTGTTCGTAGATTCGGGAGTGCCTTATCTCTATACCCAAGACATCCGCGACAATTACATAGACCTTGACAATCTGCACTTCATAACCCCTGACGTTGACGAGTTACTTTACAAGTCACAGGTCAGAGACCGACAAGTAGTGCTGACAATGGCAGGCGTATATTTGGGCAGAGCATCGGTCTTTGATTATGGAATTCATGTCAACTCGAATCAAGCCACCGCAAAGATAACGGTTCGAGAAGATTTGCTAAACCCATATTACCTTTCGACTTTTCTAAATTCGCTCTATGGCAGTTTCCAGATTCGCAGGAACAAAACGGGAACGGCTAGAGACAATATCAATCTTGGTCAGATTCAAGACTTATTCATTTGTCTCCCTTCAAGGCGTTTCCAACTACGAATTGAGCAGGCAGTAAAACTCGGCAGACAAAAATTATTTGACTCCAAGCAACTTTTTACCCAAGCGGAGCAACTTTTTCTTTCAGAACTTGGCTTACAAAACTGGACACCTACCCCTGCACTGGCTTACACACGAAACTACAGTCAAGCGGCGCGGGCCCGGCGCGTGGACGCGGAGTATTTTCAACCGAAGTACCAAGAAATGCTCGACAGACTTTCTTCAAGCGTGCGCCTTGACCGTCTTGGCAAATTGACGACCTATACCAAAGGCGTTGAAGTTGGAAGTCCTGCCTACACTGCTTCGGGTATTCCTTTCTGGCGAATCAGCAATCTCACCAAACATGGACTTGATGATGACAGTGTGAACTTCATAAGCGATGAACTCTATGACTCTTTACGCTCAAGTTATGAACCACAACAAGGCGAAATGCTCTTGTCGAAAGACGCGACACCTGGAATCGCTTATTATTTGGAAACCTCGATAGAAGGCATTGTTTCAAGCGGCATCTTACGGCTCACAATAACTAACGATATTCCACCACACTATCTCGAACTCGCCCTAAATTCGCTTTTCGTGCAATTGCAGGTTGAGCAAGACGCAGGCGGGTCGATTATCAAACATTGGAAACCATCAGAAGTGCGAAAGACTTTGATACCGCGATTGTCGCCGGCCAAAGAAGTTGAAATCGCGGGATTTGTTCAGCAATCACATGCGGCGCGGCGAGAAACAAAAACGATACTGGAAAAAGTCAAACGCGCCGTAGAAATAGCCATAGAAGAAAGCGAAGATAAGGCAATAGAGTTTATCGGGTGAGTCTTCAAAGGCAAAAGGCGGCATAACACCCTCTTATGTAAACACTCCCATCCTCTGCCATGCTAACCCAACGCGGCCTCTTCATCCCCTGGGCCAGGGCGGTCTGACTGCCATTCGTCTCCAGCCTAAGTAATCTCCCCGTCTTC
>Ga0209211_10006750_pt1 | contig 16444 bp, 14 predicted proteins | sample RifGroA2_FD_183992 | JGI IMG/M metagenome (GOLD analysis project Ga0209211, IMG submission 183992) | Groundwater microbial communities from Rifle, Colorado, USA - Groundwater A2 (SPAdes) (version 2) | ecosystem: Environmental > Aquatic > Deep subsurface > Groundwater | place: Rifle, Colorado... | reverse complement strand
TGGACAAATTTATAAAAGAAAAAACCGGAATGTCGTTGTTTTTATTCAATAAAACCAAGCCATTTTTTATTATGTCGCAAGTAATGCAGGCAGGAATGAGCAAAGACAAAGAAATGCCTTTGGATCTGTATTTTTTGGATTTAGCACATAAAGCAAATAAAAAAACTTTAGGAATTGAAAAATTTGAAGAGCAAATGGCTGCTGTTGACCAAATTTCACTTCAAGAACAAGTACGTATGCTGTTAGAAAGTGCCAAAGATACAGTTAAAGAATCAGACAGCTTTGACAAATTATTAGAAGCATATCTTTCCGAAAATCTGGATCAAATGCTAACTCTTTCAAACGATTCTACAATGCCTGCTAATTTTAACGAAGCTTTTTTGACTAATCGAAATGTAAGAATGGCTCAACAAATTGCGAAGTTCTCAAAAAAACAAACTACCTTTAATGCAATTGGAGCTGCTCACTTGGGTGGTACAAAAGGAGTTTTGGAATTGTTAAGGAAAAAAGGATTTACGGTTGAACCTGTGCCATTTAAGTTTCAGGATACAAATCCTTTCTACGATGATTTTAGACAAGATTAACAGGATTTACATTTGGTAATAATCCTGTTAACCTTGTTAATCCTGTCAAAAAAAAAATGGCAAAAGAAAAATTATAATAATCAGCGTCTAATAAAAAACATAAACAATGAAAATATTTTTAGTAATTACATTTCTTATCTGCTTTGAGAACATTTATTCTCAGGAAAATGCTATTTTAAAGCAGATTAACGAAAAACAAGTAGAAATTAATTCTTTCAAAGACAAACAAGAAAAACTACTTGATGAAATTGAAGAATTAAAACTTCAAAAAGTAATAGAAGATATTCGCAATGTTGGATTACCGGTTTTAAAAGTAGGCGATTTTGTAATTTTCCATTCAGCTATGGCATTATGTTATGATGATGATAATATGCAGGCAAAATGGGTTTCGCATATTATTACACCCGATATTATTGATGGAAAAACCGGACGCACAAACGATTTCAGAATAGATACTTTAGTAAAAAACCGTGGAAGTGCAACAAAAGACGACTACTGGAACAGCGGTTACGACAGAGGTCATCTTGCTCCGTCGGCTGATTTTCGTTGGTCTCGAAAAGCATTAAGCGAATCGTATTATTATTCAAACATGTCGCCTCAAAAACCTGAGCTAAATCGCGAAAGATGGGCAGAATTGGAAGGCAAAATTCGTCAATATGTTACAAATTATAACGAGCAAGTTTATGTTGTAACTGGAGGCATATTAACAGGCGAGTTAGAAAAAATCGGAAAAAACAAAGTTAGTGTGCCAAAATTATATTTTAAGATAGTTCTTGATAATGAGGGCGACGAAAAAAAGGGGATTGCCTACATTATGCCTAACAAATATTGCCAATATCCTGTTAATAGCTATGCAGTTACTATTGATAGCATTGAAGCAATAACCGGAATTGACTTTTTCCCAAATTTAGACGATAGCATTGAAAATAGAATTGAAGCTGAAAAAAATGTAAAAAGCTGGCTTTCCGAAAAAGAAAAAAATGATGTATTGCCATTAGATTCGACCACTTTGCCAACTGGTGCTGTAAATACAATTCAGGCAAAAAGCAAAATTGGAAAAGATGCAATTGTGTGTGGAACAGTGGTTGCAACAAAATATAGTGCTAAATCGGGAGCTACTTTTATTAACCTCGACCAGCAATTTCCAAATCAGGTTTTTTCGGCAAATATCTGGAAAACAGAACGCTTAAATTTCAGCTATAAACCCGAAGACGACCTCAAAGGAAAAAAAGTTTGTTTTACAGGAAGAGTTGATGAATATAAAGGAACTCCAACAATGATTCTGAATAATGAAAAGCAAGTTCAACTGCTTGACGACGACGATGAAGAACCAATACTTATTCCAAATTCGACAAAAGACTAATCGGCAGAAACACTGATAACACAGATAAATATCAAATTTTATCATAATCAATCTGTGTCATCTGTGTTTCAAAAAACTGTAATAAGTTTATTCCGAAATCTCAGCCTCTAAAAATCTTGCATTACTTTTAATTCTTGATAATACTTCAAGCACAATAATTAACTGATTGCCTAAAAACTCTCTTTGTTCCCACGATATAATTTGCTCATTTTCATTAATATCACTCGTATTTAAAAGCGACGTAGTTAAATTTTTAATATTTTCATTTACTTTCTCTGACGATAATATTGATTTCTGAAATGCTGTAATTTTTTCTTTTAAAACCGATAATTCTCCAACATTATTTTTTCTGAAAAGTATCAAATTTGGTATTTCAACATTATCTGCTGCATTTATTTTCATTGGATTGTAGTCTTTAGTTAGCTTATTCGCTTCACAGAAATTTTCTTCGGTAGCAGTTAACAATTCGCACTTAACTAAATCGATAAAATCGCACAATTCAGCAGACTTTTGTTTTATGTCGTCAACTTCAGCAGATGTTGCCGCTCTTGACTGATTAAATTCTATTATATTTTCATTACTTTCGACATTAAAAGCAACAAAATTCAAGAAGTTTTTACTCACATTTAAAGCAAGCAGAACGCTGAAAACAGCAAGAAAAGTAAGCCCAAACATAATTCCTAAGAAATTAATCATTGAATCTTTTTTGTCGTTTCGAGTGCTGTAAATATAAACTGGAAGAAACAATACAAATGGAAGAGGTATTCCAACCATCAAAAATATTCCTGCTCCTGGCCAATGCATGATTTTAAAAAGTGCTCCCAAAATTACTACAAAGAATACAATAAATGATATAATATACAACGATTTATATTTTTTAACTTCCTGGTTTTTATAGCTGTTTATCAATGCCTTTGGAAGAAACCAAAGACCAAATATTGCTATTGCTAGAGTTAGTAAAATATTAGCCCCTGGCCAATGCATAATTTTGAAAATTGAACCCAAAAGCATAAGATTTGCACTTGCAATTCCTGATATAAAAATTATCTTTTTCATAACGTTTAAATTTTTAATGTTTATTAATTATTTGATATTACATAATTTATTGATTCTGCCTCTATCATTCTGATTTTAAGTTCAAGAGCTGATAATATTGGAATTGTAGAAAGAATATAATTATGATAAAAATTTAGCTCTTCCCAACTATGTGTTTCCCCATAATATTCTCTATCTGATGTATTTAGCATTTTTGCAAGATTTTCGGCTATGTTTTTATTTTCAGAAGTCGCAGCAATAATTTTTGCTTTAAAATTTTCGATTTTTTCTTTTAACGACTTTGCCAATCCATTTTTGTTATTTCCTAACATAATATGAGTTACATAATCGTAATTGTCTTTAGAATTTATACTATTAGTGTTTTGAATGTAATACTTAGCTTTTTTTTCATCAACATTTTCAGTTGCCGAAATCAAGTCAATTTTTATTTTATTAATATATTCAGACAAATTGTCTGCCTCTGTTTTAATTGCCAAAACTTGTGATTCTGATTTAACACGTACACTATCTGGAAGATTTTTATACTCTGTAAAAACTTTTTGAAACTTATTTTCTATATAGCTAATTGTTTTTAAGGCGTTTTCATTTTCATTAACAAAAACTTTGAATATATTTTGTGAAACATTAATTGCGAGTAAAAATGTAAACAGTATAAAAAACATTGATGTTGTGATAAGAAATATAAATTGACCGGTTATTTTACCCGAATCTTTATACTTCATATACGAAAACATTGGTAGAAAAACACTAAATAACATCACTGAACCCAAAATCATTAATGGTCCTGCACCAGGCCAATGCATTACTTTAAACGCCGTTGCAAGCTCAAAAACAATAAGAGCAATAATCCCAATTACGTAAGTCTTTTTTTCTTTACCTGATCTTGCACTTTTGAGTTGCGAAAACATTAGTAATGGCAAGAATATCAACAATAAAACAGTCCATCCGGTCATTAACAAAACCGACGCTCCGGGCCAATGCATAACTTTAAACAATACGCCTATCATAAATGCAATGCCACCAATAAGTACCGATAGATGCAGAAGCAATTTGCTTTTTTGCTTCACATCACGATAATTGACATAAACAGCCGATGGAAAAAAGAATACACACATAATAAAAAAGCCAAACACTAAGCCTGGACCTGCTCCGGGCCAATGCATAATTTTAAAAACTGTGGCTAATCCCAGTAACGACAAGGATACGATGCCCGATATTTTCATTGTTTTTTTCATAATTCTATATTTTTTATCGATTAAGTAACGAGTGTTGTCTTGTATTTTTTGTAAAACCTTTATACCGGTTTGTTGCTTAATAAATTCATAAGCCTCTTCAAAAGACTTTCCGTGGTTCATTTCCATCTCTACCTCGCAACAAATATGGTCAATAAGGTCGTCGGACAGATGCATGAAAGTGATTTTTGCCATTTCAACATCTGACACAATTATACCAACCTGATTTTTATTAAGCAAGCACATACTGGAGTCCGTAATTAGGTTTCAACAAAATTTTGATTGTATTGACAAACTCTTCGAGTTCGGCAATTTTTTCTTTTGCGGTGCTGGTTCCTTTTTCGGTAAGCGAATAATAAATTCGGTTCCGGTTATTAATTACTTCCGACTCGGTTTTTACAACCCCATCTTGTTCCAGCTTGTGCAAAATAGGGTATAATGCCCCGAAAGTGAGTTCAATTTTACCTTCTGAAATTACTTTCACACTTTGTGTGATTTCGTAACCATACATTCTGTGTTTTTCTGATAAAAGCTTCAGAATGATTGGTTTCAGAGTTCCTTTTAATAATTCGTTTGATGCCATAATTATTTATTTTTTATATATAACGATTAATTTATATTGATATTGCAAATATATATAAGATTCTTATATATAAGCAAACAAATTATGAAATATTTTTGAAATATCTTGCTAAGACACTGATTTATAGTAAAGTTAATTTTTAAAATAATTTATAGAAACTGATTACAGAATAATTGTTCTGAATTAGGTATCAACAAAGACTTTTTAAAACAACTATAACCTAAATGTGTGAATTATGTAACTTATTTTCAAAGTTATGTAATGCTTTTAGATTTTAAAATCGACACCTTTGTATTCATAAGTCAATAATTTAAGAATTATTTGAAATTACACATAAAATATATGGTTAGCAATCGCTGTAAAGTGGCTGTTAAAGAAGAGCTGAAAAAACTTGGACTGCATTTTATTGTTGTAGATTTAGGGGAAGTTGAAATTATGGAAAACCTCTCTACCGAAGAATTAGACTTAGTGAAGCTCGCTCTACTTAATTTAGGATTTGAATTAATGGACAATAAAAGAGCTATTTTAATTGAGCGAATAAAAACAACTATTATTAACATGGTTCACTTATCAGACGAAATTATAAAAGTTAACTTTTCTGATTATTTGAGCGAAAAATTAAGCCACGATTATACTTATTTGGCAAACTTATTTTCAGAGGTACAAGGAACAACTATTGAGCAATTTATAATTTCACATAAAATCGAAAGAATTAAAGAATTGATAATATATGGAGAATTAAACATCACAGAAATTGCATGGAAAATGAATTACAGCAGTGTTGCTCATTTATCAAATCAATTTAAAAAAGTTACAGGACTTTCGCCTTCTCACTTTAAACAATTAAGAGATAAACGTAGAAGCCCGATTGAAGAAGTTGGAAATTAGACATGAAACATTCACGACTAATAAAGACAAACAAGAGAATGATTGTATAAAATTTAGACAGGATTACAGGATTAACCCCATTGGATAACCAAAATTGAAAAAAGGACGTTTAATAAAAGAAAAATATCCAACGGGGTTAACAAGATAAAACCTGTAAATCTTGTAAATCATGTCAAAAAAATATAAAGACCTGACAGGTTTTTAAAACCTGTCAGGTCTAAGGAAAAAATAAAATGGAAAGAACTAAAAAACACGAATCGCAATATGCAAGTAGCTTAATTGAAGCCAGCCGTGACCCATTAATTACAATCAGTCTTGATGGAAAAATTACTGATATGAATCAGGCAAAAGTTGAAATTACTGGCATTGATAGAGAAATGCTTATTGGGACTAATTTCTTCGATTATTTTACAAACACTAAAAAAGCTCACGAAATTTATAAAGAGGTATTTGCAAAAGGTTTTATAGCAGATGCACCGCTTACATTTCGACATATCGACGGAAAACTAACCGATGTTCTGTTTAACGGTTCTGTTTACAAAGACAGTAATGGAAATATAATAGGAGCTGTAGTTGTGGCAAGAGATATTGCACAGCAAAAATGGGCTTTAGAGTTAAGTGCTGCAAACAAAGAACTAGCATTTCAAAACGAAGAAAAAGAAAAACGTGCTAATGAATTAGTAATTGCAAATAAAGAGCTTGTTTTTCAAAATGAGGAAAAAGAAAAACGTGCATCAGAACTACTAATTGCAAACAAAGAACTTTTATTTCAAAACGACGAAAAAGAAAAGCGAGCAGCAGAGTTAATTATTGCAAATAAGGAGCTGATATTTCAAAATAAAGAAAAACAAAAACGTGCATCGGAATTAGTTATTGCCGACAAAGAGCTTGATTATCAGAGCGAAGAAAAAGGTAAACGTGCAGAGGAATTAATAATTGCAAATAAAGAACTCGAATTTCAAAACGATGAAAAAGAAAACCGAGCAGCCGAGTTAATAATTGCAAATAAGGAACTTCTATTTCAAAACAACGAAAAAGAAAAACGTGCTCAAGAATTAATTATAGCGAATAAAGAACTTGTTTATCAAAATGAGGAAAAAGAAAAAAGAGCATCAGAATTACTAATTGCAAACGAAGAACTTATTTTTCAAAATAGCGAAAAAGGCAAAAGAGCAGCAGAATTAATACTTGCTGACGAAAATCTTGTATTTCAAACAAAAGAAAAAGAAAAACAAGAAATTGCAAATATTGAACTTGAAGCAATAAGCAATTCTTTAAAGCAGGCTTCACATTATTCTCGTAGTCTTATCGAAGCCAGCCTCGACCCATTAATTACAATTAGTTCTGAAGGAAAAATTACCGACATGAACGAAGCTTTTGAAGCAATTACCGGACTACCAAATGAAAAGCTTACTGATACTGACTTTGCTGACTATTTTACAGAACCCGAAAAAGCTCGAAAAATTTATCAAGAAGTTTTTGAAAAAGGTTTTGTTGCCGACTATCCATTAACAATTAAAGACCACAAACTTACAGATGTACTATTTAATGGCTCTGTTTATAAAGATGAAAACGGAAAAGTAATTGGTGCAGTTGTAGTTGCAAGAGATATTACCGAACAAAAACGTACAGAAAAAGAATTAATTGAAGCAAGAGTATTTGCCGAACTTGCAACAGAAATAGCCGAAGAAGCTAAAAAGAAAGCCGAAAATGCAACCCGAATTGCCGAAGATGCTGTAAAAGCAAAACAGCAATTTTTGTCGAATATGAGCCACGAAATTCGTACACCAATGAATGCAATAATTGGCTTCACAAAAGTTGTTTTGAAAACCGAATTAACAACTAAACAAAAAGAATATTTATTAGCTATAAAAATGAGTGGCGACGCATTAATTGTTCTAATTAACGACATTCTTGATTTAGCAAAAGTAGATGCCGGAAAAATGAGCTTTGAACAAACTCCATTTCGTATGGCTTCCTCTATTTCATCAATGCTTCATTTATTTGAAACAAAAATTCAGGAAAAAAATTTAGACTTGATTAAAGAATATGACAGCAATATTCCAGATGTATTGGTTGGAGACCCTGTTAGGCTTCATCAAATTATTCTAAACCTAGTTAGTAACGCTGTAAAATTTACAGCAAAAGGAAAAATTACTGTAAGTGTTAAACTTTTGAGTGAAGATGCCGAAAAAGTAACTATAAAATTTTCGGTTTCAGATACAGGCATTGGAATAGCCAAAGAAAAATTGCCAATAATTTTTGAAAACTTTCAACAAGCTTCAAGCTCTACATCAAGAGTTTATGGCGGAACGGGTCTAGGGCTTGCAATTGTTAAGCATTTGATTGAACCACAAGGAGGAACAATAACCGTAGAAAGTAAAATAAACGAAGGAACAACTTTCAGTTTTACTTTAAGTTTCTTAAAAACTAACGAGATTGCTGAACTAGATTTAGGTTTTGTAGAATTAGACTCGAATGAAAGAAATATAAAAGTTCTGGTTGTTGAAGATATGGCACTTAACCAATTGCTGATGAAAACATTGCTCGACGATTTTGGATTTGAGCGTGAATTAGCCGACAATGGAAAAATTGCAATTGAAAAACTCCAAGCCAAATCGTTTGATATTATCCTTATGGACTTACAAATGCCCGAAATGAACGGATTTGAAGCTACAGAATATATTCGAAATGTAATGAACTCTAAAATTCCAATTATAGCTCTAACAGCCGATGTTACTACGGTTGACCTTGCCAAATGCAAAGCAGTAGGCATGAATGATTATATTGCAAAACCTGTTGACGAAAGAGTATTATACAATAAAATAATTAGCTTAGTTAAAAAGCCCATCAATGCAATTGCTAATTCAGAAAAGGAAAAAGGATGTGGCGAAAACAAAAAGAATAAATGTATTGATTTGGCATATTTAATTCATCGCACAAAATCAAATCCTACATTAATGATGGAAATGATTTCGCTTTATTTAGACCAAACACCAACACTGGTAAATTCAATGAAAAAAAGCCTTCAGAATAATGATTGGCTGGCATTACAAGCTGCTGTACATAAAATGATACCTTCATTTGTAATTATGGGCATCAGCAAAGATTTTGAGAATATGGCACGAAAAGTCCATGAATATGCAAACACACAACAACAAACGGAAGGAATATTTGATATGGTTTTACAACTAGAAAATATCTGTACACAAGCTTGTGCAGAACTAACAGAAGAATTTAATGCAATTAAAAGCAAAAAATCATGAACAAGGAAAAAATAAAATTATTTCTTGTAGATGACGATGCCGTTTTCTTAAAATTACTCGAAATAGAGTTTCTTGAACATGCCGATTTTACTATCGAAACCTATGCCACAGGCGAACTTTGTCTTGATAGTTTATCGCACAATCCAGATGTAATTATTTTAGATTATCATCTTGATGGAATTGATGCTTATGCCATGAACGGAATTGAAACATTAGACAAAATAAAATCATACAATCCTGATATTCCTGTGGTTATGCTTTCATCGCAAGATAAAATTGATGTTGCAATTGACTGTATGCACCACAGAGCGTTTGATTATGTAGTAAAAAGCGAAACTGCTTTTATGCGAATTAAAACCATTATCACAACAATTTTCCGTTACAAAAAAATGGAAAAAGAATTGAAATGGTATATGGAAAGAATGTAGATTGAAGCTCAAAGCCGAAAGCCCCAAGTTTCAAGTCCCAAGTTTCAAATCCCAAGCTCAAAACTTCAAAATGGTTTTGAAAATTGTTTTTTGAAAATTAGAATTTATTTGATATTTGCTTTTTGTTTTTTGGAATTTTTTCACAAATACTAAGTACTCTAAACTTTAGCTCACTCCAAACTTTTTATATGTGAATTATACAACTTTTTTAAATAATTTTGTAACTCATGGTTGTATAGTTTGATGCAAATTTGTGTAGTTGTAAAAATTCATTTACAATTTAAAATTTAATAAAATGAAAACAGTAATTGAAAAACACAAAAAAGTAGCTACACATTTAGAAGAAGCAGCAAAATTACATCACGAAGCAGCTAAAAATCATGAAGAAGGAAACCATGATAAAGCTCATTCTAGCACAGTAAAAGCGAATGGACACACAGAACATGCAAAAGAAATTGACAAGGAAATTAAAAAACATCATGTTGGCGAGAAAAAATAATTGCTAATATAAATTAAACCATAGAATTAAAAGTACTTTCATTAGTTTGGAGGTATTTTTTTTTGTTTAAAAAGATATGTTCTCAATAGTTGGTGATATTATTTGAACATTTGAACATTTGAAAAACGAATTTTTTACCCCATTGGATAGCTTATGTTGAACAATGGATGTGCAATAAAAAATATTATCCAACGGATTGAAAAATTTATAATCAACTTCTTTCTGCTCCAGAGAGCTTGTGCCGATTTATCGGTAAGCATAATGTTTATAGAATAAGATTAATGTCCTATTTTTTAGGAGCGTAATATTATCTGTATATTGTTTGTAACAAGCATCACGCTACGGAGCTATTATTGAATTTGTTATATATTTCTATAAACATCATGCTCCTAAAAGAGCTAAAAAAGCGATTTTATTTCAATTTCTTTTGCAATAAATTTCTCTAAATACATGATTTTGTCAGGTGAAAACACATGACAAAGGCAATGGATGTATGTGAATGCGAAAGAACTGCGTTAGCAACATCAAACTTCAAACATCAAACTTCAAACTGTTCTTTTATTCGATTATTCAAAATGCCTTAAAGCTATGAATTATATAACTCTTATAATTTATATTGTAACACTTTCGAAACTATTTATGCTGACTTTTGTTGAAATAATTTAAAGAAATTAGAAATGAAAGCATTAAAATTAATCGTTATTGCATTAATGATAAGTCTTGCAAATATTTTACAAGCACAAGTTTCGGTTAATATAAACATTAGTCCGCCCCCTCCTTGGGGTCCGGTTGGATATACCGAAGTTCAATATTATTACCTTCCAGATGTAGAAGCATATTACGACGTTCATACATCAATGTTTATTTATCTTTCGGGTGGGGCTTGGATTCACAGAGTACATCTTCCACATCATTATAGAAATTATGATTTATATGGTGGTTACAAAATTGTTTTAAACGATTATCATGGCAATTCTCCTTACAATCATTTCAACGACCATAAAATGAAATATGCCAAAGGCTATAAAGGCAATCCACAAAAAACAATTGGTCAGAAACCTGGAAAAGGAAATTCTAAACCTAATTCTGGCAAAAAAGAATATAATGGTCACAGAGATAACGATGGAGGAAATAGTAATAGTGGGAAAAAAAGTAATGGCAATGGCGGTCATAGAAAGAAATAAACCGCAAAGCCATTTTAAATTTGACATAACGATTTGATTAATTGACGATAATAAAATTTGAAATGGATAACAATGAAATAAACCAGCTTTTATCTGAAGAAAATAAACATCTCGTAAAGCTTCACAAAATAGTTAAGGATACTTTTAAAGAAGAAAAACTGATTATTCATAATCTTTTAAATCCACCATTAGAAATTTTAACTAGTGGGCAGAAAGTTTCTGATAAAGTAGCCCGATTTGGCGGAAGCTGGATGTTTATAATTCTATTTTGCGTCTTTTTAACAATTTGGATTATCTTCAATATAATTGCAATTGGCATTTATAAGTTTGACCCCTACCCTTTTATATTAATGAATCTGATTTTATCTTCTATAGCTGCCTTACAAGCACCTATAATTTTAATGAGCCAAAACCGACAAGAAGAAAAAGATAGAAAAAATAGTGAAAACGACTATATGATAAACCTAAAAGCCGAAATGCAAATTAGAAGTTTACACCAAAAAATGGATTTATTATTAGAAAAACAAATCAAAACACTGTTTGATACACAAGAAAAACAGTTCAAATTATTAAAAGAGATAAATCTCAAAATTGATAAAATCCTGATAAATCAATAAAATCAAACCCTATTAAATAAACACATGCGAAAATTAAAAAAAACACTTTTTATAGTAATTGGAATTATAATAATATTTGTTGTAGTTGTTATTTTATTTATATCTCCCATTACAAAATATTTAATTGAAAAGTACGATAAAAAATATACAGGACGTGAAATTACATTAGACTGGTCGTATGTAAATCCATTTACAGGTTACATTTATTTAGATAATCTGAAAATTCATGAAAACAAAAGCGATTCTATTTTCTTTTCGGCAAACAGCATAAGTGCCAATTTTGCAATGTTTAAAATGCTTTCGAAAACTTATGAAATAAGCGAATTAACTTTAAACAAACCATATAGTAAAATAATTCAAACTGAGAAAAATTTTAATTTTAACGACCTTATTGAGAAATTTTCCTCAAAAGAAAACACAGATACAAGCTCAGCACCAGTTCATTTTAATATTCTTAATATTTCATTAATTGATGGCGAATTTCATTATCAAGATAAGTTAATTCCAATATACTATTTTATAAAAAATGTAAACATTGAAAGTTCCGGTCTGAGATGGGATTCTGATACTATACCTGCACAGTTTTATTTTTTATCGGGTATTGGAAGTGGCACTTGGAATGGAAATATTACACTAAATCTTAAAAACATGGATTACAATTTAGCTGTTGTAATTAATAAGTTCGACTTAAATATATTGGAACAATATGTAAAAGATTTAATGAATTATGGTAGCGTTACAGCAAGCCTTGATGCAGATTTGAAAGTAAACGGAAATTTTACAAAAGCAGAAAACGTTACTTTTAAGGGGCTTCTTGCAATTAATGATTTTCATATTGGCGAAAACCCAAAAGAAGATTATGCTGCATTTGATAAAGTTTCATTTCAAATATTTGAACTTAGCCCAATAAATAATAAATATCTTTTCGATACTGTTTCGCTTACACATCCTTATTTTAAATATGAACGTTACGATTATTTAGATAATCTTCAAACAATGTTTGGCGAAAAAGGAACAAATGTTGCATCTGTAAATGCTGATTCTTCTGAATTTAACCTTGTAATTGAAATTGCCCAATACATAAATGAATTATCGAAAAATTTCCTTCAAAGTAATTATAAAATCAATAGATTAGCAATTACAGATGGTGATATGAAGTTTAGTGATTTTTCTACTTGCGAAAAGTTTTCGATGGATTTTAATCCACTATTTGTTTATGCCGATTCGGTTGATAAAAATCACAAACGAGTTGATGTTGCTTTCAATTCGGGCATTAAACCTTATGGCGATATTGCTGTTTCGCTAAGCATAAACCCCAAAGACAGTGGCGATTTTGATTTGCATTACAATCTTCAAAAATTACCAATTGCAATGTTTAATCCTTACACAATTACTTATACATCTTATCCTTTAGACAAAGGAACTGTAGAACTGAAAGGTAAATGGAACGTGCGAAACAGCATTATACAAAGCGATAACCGCCTTACAATTATCGACCCTCGAGTAAGTAAACGAATGAAAAATAAATCATCTGCATGGATTCCAATGCCGTTAATAATGACAATTGTTCGTGAACGAGGCAATGTAATTGATTACGAAATTCCGATTACAGGGAATTTAAAAAATCCAAAATTTCAAATTAAAGATGTTATATTCGATATTGTTAAAAATATTTTTGTTAAACCAGCTACAACTGCCTATAGAATGCAAATAAAAAATATTGAAACTGAAATTGAAAAATCTATAGCAATAAAATGGCAAACTCGAAGTAATTTGCTTCGTCCGAATCAAGAAAAATTTATTGAAATAATTGCTGAATATTTAACGAAAAATCCCGAACAATTTATTTCAGTTGAACCACAGTATTATACAACTAAAGAAAAAGAATACATCTTGTTTTTTGAGGCTAAGAAAAAATACTTTTTGGAAATTAATAATAAAACCTCCAAATCTTTTAGTGAAAACGATTCAGTATGGGTTAATAAAATGTCGGTAAAAGATAGTTTGTTTGTAATGCATCTTAACAAGCATATAAATAATACAAACGTTTTTACAATTCAAGACAAATGTGAACTATTTATTAAATCGGCAATTATAAATGAAAAGTACGAACAATTAAATAAAATTAGATTACAAACATTTATATCGTATTTTAAAGAAATTGGAGTTGAAAAACAGCTTAAAATTTTTAAATCTAAAAACATAATTCCATATAATGGCTTTTCGTTCTACAAAATAGAATATAAAGGCGAATTACCCGAATCGCTAATCAAAGCCTACCAACAAATGAACGAATTTAATGACGAAGCTCCAAGAGAAAAGTTTAAAAAAGAACGTAAAAAAAGCATCGAAATGATGTAGGTAGTCTCAAGAAAACTACAAAAAACAAATTTCAAATAAAATCCTATTTTAAAACTGTTTGGATATTTGGCAATTGTAATTTGAGATTTATTGGACATCTTTCCAAATTAATCAAATAGCTATTTTTATACACAATTATTTATAAAAACCTTATTTTTTTACATGCAACCTTAGTAGAAATCAATAAATGGTTACGATTTAACCTTATTGCCTTATTGAGAGATTAAAATAAGGTAATAAGGTTAGTTTTGTGTATGACATTTTTTCTACTAAGGTTAAAAAAATATGGAATAAGGTTTTAAAATTTATTTTGGAAAGATGTCTATTTGTTTATTGAATTTTTGACAGTTGGACTTTTCCCTCCCCAAAGTGTGAATCATGTAATTTATTTAAATTGTTTTGTAACTCTTAAACAGTGTGTGGACTGCATATTTGCATATTAATAATCACTTAAAAAAAAGCAAAATGAAAAAAGCATTTCACAATCTGGCATTTTTATCTTTAGCACTTAGCGTACTATTAATTTCGTGCGGTCCAAGCAAAAAATTCTTGGCATCGGAAGCTAAAGTTGAAAATTTACAACAAGACAGTATAAACACACATAGCAAATTGAAAATGTGTAACTCGCAAGTACAAAACCTTAACGACGAGAAACAATCTCTTCAGTTTGACAAAAATTCACTTCAAAACGAAAATGCTTCTGTTCAAAACGACTTAAATGCACTTTCGGTTGAATCAAAAATGACTATTGAAGACCAGGCAAAACGTTTGAAAAATTTTCAAACAATGATTCAATCGCAAAAAGATGTAATGACTAAGCTCAAAAATTCAATTGCAGATGCTCTAATGAATTATAAAACTGATGAACTATCGATTTACATAAAAGACGGAAACGTTTATGTTTCGCTCGAAGAAAAATTACTTTTTAAGTCTGGTAGCGATATTGTTGACCCTAAAGGAAAAGAAGCACTTAAAACACTTGCAAAAGTACTGATTTCAACAACCGACATTACTGTTTTTATTGAAGGTCATACCGATAATATTCCTATCAAAACTACATTATTTAAAGACAATTGGGATTTAAGTACAGCCAGAGCCACTTCAATTTTACGTATTTTGACAAAAGATAATGGCTTTGATTCAAATCGAATTACAGCAGCAGGTAGAGGCGAATTTCACCCAATAAAATCAAACGATACTGTTGACGGTAGAGCAGCTAATCGAAGAACTGAAATTATTTTATCACCCGATTTAAAAGGGCTTTATACTCTATTGTACCAATAAATTATAACTTATCAATAACAACTTGGAAAAAGTTATTTTGAATAATCGAACAATAGAACAACGAATGAAGAATAACGAAGTAAAACCCACTATATAACAGTGTTTTCTTTAATTTCAAAATTCGTTTCTCAATTGTTCAAATGTTCAATTGTTCAAATAATACAACCAACTATTGAGAACTTACAATAAATTCTTAAAAAAAGTCCCAAGTTTCAAGCTCCAAAACCCAAGCTCAAAGCTATAATTCCATCTTTGAATTTGGGGCTTGAGGCTTGATTCTTTGAGCTTTATATTTTTACCTCCAGCTGAGTCCTGTAAACAGAGACTACTGCTGAAGCAAAGTTGAAAATGAACGTTCTTTTTAATATGAATTATATAACTTATTCCTAAAGTTTTGTGTAATTATCAATTCATAAATTAAATAAAAATGAAAAAAAATAAAATTGACCATAGCACTCAGCAAACTGATAGCAAGTCAAATAAAATAACTACAGAAAAAAAAAGAAAAAAACCACAAAAAGAGCCTGCTAAGCCTCATCCAAAACAACCAACTGAACCTACTAGTCCAGATGAAAATCACGACCCAACCAGACCATTGCCAGGAGGTAACGAACCCGAAAAAATTGACCCTACCAGAATAGTGGAATCTCCACAAACAGACATTACAATGATGATGAACTGCTTCCAGCCAGACTTTAACTATCATAAAAATAAGTGGAATAATTTTTAAAAAATTAAAAATATGACTAAATATTCTAAAAAAGCTCAGAACATAATTGAAACTGTGATGCATGAATTTAAGCATGGAGAATTAAAATCAGGCAAAGGTGGTAAAGGTGGAGTTGTAAAAAATCGCAAACAAGCAATAGCTATCGGTATAAGTGAAGCTCAACAAGCAGAAGAAAAAGTTTCTAAGAAAAAATAACCAATATTAAGTTAAGTGTCAAATTGCGTATAGATTGCTTCGTCGTTCCTCCTCGCAATGACGGCATCATCTGGTGTCATTGCGAGGAACAGCCTGTTCCGAATTTACTTCGCATTGGTGTTTACCCTGTTAGATAATTCTTTCATTTTTTTTCGTTCTTTTAAATTAGCTATC
>Ga0209211_10006749_pt1 | contig 16445 bp, 19 predicted proteins | sample RifGroA2_FD_183992 | JGI IMG/M metagenome (GOLD analysis project Ga0209211, IMG submission 183992) | Groundwater microbial communities from Rifle, Colorado, USA - Groundwater A2 (SPAdes) (version 2) | ecosystem: Environmental > Aquatic > Deep subsurface > Groundwater | place: Rifle, Colorado... | reverse complement strand
AAGGAATATTTCTTCTTTTTTAAAATCGCGATTTCGTTTCGTTCGCTTTTTGAAAGATGAGAGAATTTATTTTCATTTTTTTCATAACTTCATCTTACAAGTGTTCGGATTCAAATGCGACAGGAGGATTTTAAAAATTAAAAATCGCGCCTGATGCAAAGGCGATGTTTATACATAACTTATCGTTAACCTTTTTTGGAAGAAGGAGGTGGTGATATATATGACTTCGGGTTAATTTTATCGTTTTTTATTTTATTCAAAAAAATGATGGAGGAAATAAAATGCGTATTTTACAAATACAAAAAATTGACACAAAATTGCCATTTTGTATAAAACCAATTGCCATTACAGCAAATACAGGTTCCTGACTTCGACAATGGTCCAGGTACACGATTGAGTATTACCCCACTGCGCGCGACACGCAGTGGGTTTTTTTATTTCAATCTGTTATCTCCTTCATTTCCTCCACCAATATGGAATGTTCGCACCATAATAGAGGTACTTCTTGTTTTCTAACTCACTCCGTTCATAAGAAAACAATGTCGCTCAAGAAAATTAGGTCGCCGTTGCGGACAAGTTATAAATCTAACATTTTACGGATCATTTTATCCAAAGTATCGCCAATGTTTTTGTTTAGCCTGCCGATAATTTTTGTTATTCTTGTTTTATCCACCGCCCTTAATTGAAAAATCATCGCTATTGATTTTTGCTCTAATTTATTTTGCTTATCCGGCGCAATGATTAAAGTGTGCGGAAATTTCAACGCTTCCGTGTTTGAAGTGATCGGCACGACTATAGCGATATTCGTTTTTGTGTCAGAAATTAAAACAGCAGGCCTTTTGCCATACTGTTCGTGGCCTGTTCCATGAGATAAATCTATTATGCAAACATCTCCTTTCTTCATCTGCTTTTTTCAAAGTTTATCAAGTCTTGATTGCTTGCGTTGTCCCATTCTGTTAATTCTTTTTGCAAATCAATTTTGTTTTTTAGGCTTTTTGAATAATACAAAAAAGCATTTGTCATAACTTCGCTTTCAGAAACTCCAAAATTCCTTGAGATTTTTTTCAAATCCTTATTTAGTTTTTCCGGTATTGTTATAGTGCTCATAATATATAAAAAATACCATATCTGGAACTATTGCGCAACCATCTCTTTCATTTCCTCCACCAATATGGAATGTTCGCCGTTGCGGATGGAGTGGCGGCCTTTGACGGCGACACAATTTCCTTCGCGGATTATGGAGGCGTATTTTTCAAAAATTTTCGGGAAAACGACATTTTCAACACTGTCGGTGTAATCGGATAATTTCATAAATATCATCGGGTCTCCTTTTTTAGTGTTTATTTTCTTGGCTTCTTCTATCATTCCGGCCGTGACCAAGGGCATATTGTCCGGCAAGTTTTTAATGTCGCCGATTTTAGTTTTTATTTTTTCCAATTTGTCTTTGAATTTGTCCAAAGGGTGGCCGGAGACATATAGACCGAGCAGTTCTTTTTCCCACAACAATTTGTCGTGCTGGGAGGCCGGTTCGGTTTCTTTGAAGCGCAGTTCCGGCAGGCTGGCGCCCTCCGCCATTAAGGCAAAAAGCGAGTTTTGGTTTTTCTTGGCTTTGCCCGATTCTTTGTTGTAAGTCAGAGCGTCTTCCATATTGAAAAGAAGTTTGTTTCTCTCGCCAAAGGCGTCCATCGCGCCGGACTTTATGAGCGATTCCAATGATTTTTTGTTCAAGTTTTTGTGTTGGACGCGATCCAGAAAATCGGCGAATGATTTATACCTCCCCTTTGCCAACCTTTCATTAATAATCGCTTCGGCGATTTCCTTGCCGAGATTTTTTATCGTATAAAGGCCGAATCTGATGCCTTCCGATTCTTTGACCTGTACTACAGCAAAATCGCCCAAGCTTTCGTTGACATCCGGAGGCAGAACGGGCAGTTTCATCCGGACGCATTCGCCGATTGTTTCGGCGATTTTTTCCACCTCGCCGGCGTCGGCCGTCAGCACCGCCGCCATAAATTCGGCCGGATAATTGGCTTTCATATAAGCCGTCTGGTAAGTCACTTTAGCGTAAGAAGCGGCGTGGGCTTTGTTGAAAGCGTAACTTTTGAACGGGTCAAACAACCGCCAAAGCTCCTCCGCTTTTTGCGGAGAAAGACCGCCGTGTTTCTGGCAGCCTTCTATGAATATCTTTTCCTGCTTGGCCATTTCTTCCGGTATTTTTTTGCCGATGGCTTTGCGGAACTTGTCCACCGTGTCCCAGTTGTAGCCGGCCAATTCTATGGCGATAAGCAGGACATCTTCTTGATAAGTAACAACGCCGTAAGTTTTGTCTAGAATTTTTTCCAGGCGCGGGTCGGGGTAAGTTATTGGTTCTTGTTTATGCTTTCTTTTTATGTAAGTCGGAATGTTGGCCATCGGCCCGGGGCGGAATAAAGCGATCATAGCCATTATGTCCGTAACTGTCGTCGGCCTTAATTCTTTCAAGTATCTAGTCATTCCGCTTCCGCCGAGCTGGAACAGCCCTATCGTTTCTCCTTTGGCCAAGTGCTCAAAGGTGTTTTTGTCGTCCAAAGGGATATTTTCAATGTCTATTTCTATGCCTCTTCTTTGCCTTACCAGTTCAACGGAGTTGCCAAGGGTGGACAAGTTTTTTATCCCTAAAAAGTCCATCTTGAGCAAACCGGCTTCTTCCACCGAATACATATCGTATTGGGTGATGATTTTGTCGCCATTTGGCTCAAATTGGAGAGGGATATAGTCGGTCAGATCGGTCGGCGAGATGACGACTCCGGCGGCGTGCACGGAGACATGCCTGGCTCCGCCTTCTATTTTTTTGGCGATGTCTATTATTTCTTTGACTTCGCTTTCTTTTTTATACATCTCGGCCAGTTCGGGCGCGATGCTCAAAGCTTGGTCTATGGTCATAGGGAATCCTTGCGAGCCCATCGGTATGAGCTTGGAAATTCTGTCGCCCAATTCGTAGGGCTTGCCCAAAGCTCTGGTTACATCTCTGACCGAACCTCTCGCCATCATCGTGCCGAAAGTGCCGATTTGAGCGACATGATTTTTGCCGTATTTCCGCTTGGTGTATTCCAGAATCTCCTCTCTCCGGTCGTCGGCGAAATCCATATCTATGTCGGGCGGAGACGGGCGGTAAGGATTAAGGAATCTTTCAAAAGGCAAGGCGTATTTTATCGGGTCTACATTAGTTATACCTAAGACATAAGAGACGACGGAACCGGCGGCGGAGCCTCTAGTGTTGGTCATTATTTTCTGGCTTCGGGCGAAGTTTATCAGGTCGGCCACTATCAGAAAATAAGGGGCGTAGCCTTTGGAAATAATTATTTCTAGCTCGTATTCAAGCCTTTTTTTAACTTCTCCGCTAGCATCGTCGTTGCCGAATATTTTTAAGTAATTAAGTCTGGCATTTTCGGCCAGGTATTCTTCCGGTTTCTTGTTTCCTTCCAATTCAAGTTTGGGAAAAACCCATTTGCCCAAGCTTAATTTCATGTCGCACATTTCGGCGATTTTGAAAGTATTTTCCACCGCGTCCGGATTATCTTTGAACAATTTTTCCATTTCTTCTCCGGATTTCATGGAAAAGTCGCCCAGCTTCATCGTAAGCCGGTTGGCGTCGGCCAGTTCGGCGTTGGTTTGGATGGCCACCAAGATGTCTTGAGCCATGGCGTCTTCGGGTTTCAAATAATGGACGTCTTGGGTTGCAACAAGCGGAATGCCTGTTTTTCTAGCCAATTCCACAAGTCCTTTTTGGATGTCGCTATGTTTTTCTATATCCGGATGATGGCTTATTTCTATATAAAAATTGCCCTTGCCGAAAATGTCTTCATATTCTCTGGCCGCCTTTTCCGCTCTCTCCGGGTCTTTTCTTTCTATCATTCTGGAAACTTCTCCGGCCATGCAGGCGGACAGGGCGATCAATCCTTCATGATGTTTTTTGAGAAATTCTTTGTCCACTCTAGGCTTATAATAATATCCTTCCAGGTAGCTGGCGGTAACGATTTTCAAAAGATTTTTGTAACCGGCTTCGTTTTTGGCCAAAAGAATTAAGTGGTGCCGTTTGTTGTCTATGTTCGGGCGCTTTTGCACCATTGACTCAAGGGCGATGTAAGTCTCCACGCCGATTATCGGCTTGATCCCCGCTTCCTGGCATTTTTTGTAAAACTCAATCGTCCCGTACATATTGCCGTGGTCGGTCAGGGCGATGGCGGGCATACCGAGCTTCACGGCTTCGTCTATCAAATCGTCAATTTTTATCAGCCCGTCCAGCAGGGAATAATGCGAATGCGTATGAAGATGGACGAATTTGGACGGCATAAGTAAGATTGATTATAGCATTATATCAAAAAATTTAAGGTTAAAGGAAGTTATTATAAAATTCTACGCTTAAAAATGCTCCAGCAGAATTAGTGGTAGGATTTAAAGAAAATAAAATGTTCCTCTTAAAAATGCTATCGCCTAAATAAGGGTAACATTTTTAAAATACAAAAAAACATATGATTATTGACTTATCGTGCTTGCCATGGTACACTTTTCGTAGTTATTTACATCTTTAACAAATTTTTTCATAAAGGAGATTATGATGTGCGATACTTCTAAAGCGCAAAAAGAATTTGCAAGATTTCAGCACAAAGGAAAGGAATACAAGGTCAAGATATCCGATATAAGTAAAAAGAAGAACAAAATTATCCTGCTTTCTGACGGAACTGCTTTAGACCTGACACAAATCTATGTTGATTACACCGACAAACATGCTAATGATTTAGAGCACCCCATTCTCAAGGGCAGTAATACTGATTTTGTAGTATGGGGCTATATTGCCGGATTACCTACTGTGGAAGTAGTAAAAGCGGAAAAAATTCCAAAAGATAAGTAAGGAAAGAACCGAGGGCACATCATCGTTAATCTTAGAAACTTTAACCCTCAGTTTGCTTCGCTATCTGACGCAGGCAAATCGGGGGTTATTTTTTTATATTAAAACTCAATCTGCTATACTGTAAATTGTTGAAAAAAAACAATGAAAAAAGAATCAAATAATTACGCTTTTATAGATAGTCAAAATTTAAATCTAGGCATTCAAAAACTTGGCTGGAAGCTGAATTATCAAAAATTCAGAATTTATCTCGCTGAAAAATACAGCGTGAAAAAAGCCTATATATTTATTGGATTTGTGGCGTTAAACCAATCGCTGTAAGCTGGAATATAAAATGAAAAAGCACCGCTTAAGGACGGAACCCTAAGAAGTGCTTTTCCCTAGAAATACAATTATATAATAGCAAGCTCACTTTTTGTGTCAAGGTTTTATGGAAAAAGAAATTTTTATCATCGGGATAGATGAGGCCGGGCGGGGGCCGTTGGCTGGGCCGGTTTGCGTGGGGGCGGTAGGGGCAAAACTTAAAAATAAAGATGAAAAATTAAAGATTTTGGAAGGCATCAAAGATTCCAAAAAATTAAGCGCCAAGAGAAGGGAAGAATGGTTTAAGGTTCTGCGGGAAAATCCGGAATTTGAATGCCATCACATTTTTGTGAGTAATGAAGCGATAGACAAATTCGGCATACGCAAGGCGGTACTATACGGGGTGGAAAAAGTTTTGGAAAAATTTTCCCGCCAACCGGATTTGGTTCTGCTGGACGGCTCGCTTTACGCGCCGGAAAAATACAATCAGGAAACTATCATAAAAGGGGACGAGAAAATTCCGCTCATAGCCGCCGGTTCCATTATCGCCAAAGTTTCAAGAGACAGGGTGATGATGAATATGCACAAAAAATATCCCGAATACTGCTTTAACGAACACAAAGGCTACGGCACCAAAAAACATTTTGAAAAAATAATCAAACACGGCTTCTGCGAAATCCACCGGAAGACCTTTTGCGGAAGCGTCGTCAGCCTTGCGAAGAACGGATGATTGTGTATAATTGCAAATAATATGGTAGTAAGAATGCGAAGCACCCGTTCTCATACGGGGAACAGAAGGTCTCATCACGCGCTTAAAGCGGCGCAGTTTACGGTTTGCAAAAAATGCGGAACTCAAGCTTTGCCCCACACGGTTTGCCTTAATTGCGGGGAATATAAAGGAAGGCAGGTTATTGATGTTCTGGCCAAACTGAACAAAAAAGAGCGAAAAGCCAAGGAGCAGGAGCTTGCGGAAAAAGAAAGCAAGTAAGATTTTTTAAAATCTAATTTTTATGGCAAACAGGCATTTATCTAGAAGCGTAGCGATGCAGTCCCTTTTTGAATGGGATTTTAGCGGACAGGATAAATCAAAAATAGACTCAATCATAAAACGCAACGTGGAGCAATTCGCCCCCGGGCTTGAAGACTCCGTTTTCGTGGAAGCCTTGATAAAAGGCGTTATCAAAAAACAAAAAAAGATAGACAACATAATAGAAAAAGCGGCTCCCGAGTGGCCGTTGGATCAGATTGCCGCCGTGGACAGAAATGTTTTGAGAATCGGGCTTTTTGAGTTGCTCTTTGGCAACAAAAAAGAAGTGCCAAACAAAGTGGCCATAAACGAGGCCATTGAGTTGGTCAAAACTTTCGGCGGCGATTCTTCCGGAAAATTCGTCAACGGAGTATTGGGCACCGTTTATCGGGAAATGGGATTTGAAGAAACCGATAAAGATGAAAAAAAGTCCGAAAAACTTGCCGAAGAAAAACTTGGCGGAGCGGTTGTATACAAAAAAAATAATGATGATATGGAATTCGCTCTTGTCCATGACATTTTCGGCTACTGGACGCTTTCCAAAGGAAGAATAGAAGAAGGAGAGAACGCGGCCGATGGGGCTAAAAGAGAAATAGCGGAAGAAATAGGCTTGGACGTGGAGGTGGGCAAAGAATTAGGCAAGAATGAATATTTGGCCTCCGATCCGGAAAAAGGAAAAATCAAAAAAAGCGTCACTTATTTTCTCGCTTTGGCCAAAAATGACGATATAAAGCTCAAAGAAACGGGCGGTTTGGACGATGCCAAGTGGTTTAAGATGAAAGAATTGCCCGAGCTTAAAATGTATGACGACATAAGAGGCATTTTGGCGGAAGCGATAAAAGAATTGAACAAAAAATGAACTTCTCAAAATTTGAAGAAAAAATAGGCGTAAAGTTTAAAGACAAAAATCTGCTCCGGCAGGCTTTCATCCACCGGTCTTATCTGAACGAGAACCCGTCTTTGGGTTTAGAGCAAAACGAACGGTTGGAATTTCTAGGCGATGCCGCGCTGGAACTGGCCATAACCGAATATTTGTACAAAAAATATCCCAAGAAAACGGAAGGGGAAATGACAGCGTTAAGAGCGGCGCTGGTCAACGCCGTTACTCTTTCCGAGGCCGCCAACAATCTTAACATCGACGATTTGATGCTTCTTTCCAAAGGAGAAGCCAAGAGTTTGGGCAAGGCGAGGCAATATATTTTGGCCAACGCTTTTGAAGCTCTTATCGGGGCGATTTATCTTAATGGCGGATATGAAGAAACTTTTGACTTTTTGGAGAAAAATCTATTCGGTAAAATTGAAGAAGTGATTGAGAAAAAATTATGGATAGACGCCAAGAGCTTGTTTCAGGAAAAGGCGCAAGAGCTGGAAAGCGTTACTCCAGCATATAAAGTTTTGGCCGAATCCGGCCCCGACCATGAAAAAGTTTTTACTATGGGAGTTTTTTTGGGCGATGAATTGATAGCGGAAGGCAAGGGGGCTTCCAAACAGGAAGCGGAGCAAGACGCCGCCCGAAAAGCCCTCAAAGCGAAAAATTGGCGGAAGGAATAGGACAGTTGACAGTGTTTTTTAAAGGGTTAGGCTTAAAGCAAGTGGAGGTCTTTTAAAAACAACCAAAAACTCGTTGTGTTATTGGCAACAGATTATCAAAAAATAATACTATTTGAGTTTTTGATAATATAAGGGCGTTATTTGATATATAAAATTTTTTTCACCAACGAAAGGGGGTGAGCGACGATGAGAATTTCCCTTAAAGACAAAATACCAAGAAAAAAGGCGCTAGCATATTGTGAAAAGTGGCTTGGAAAAATCATAAACATTTTTCACAGAACTTGTTATGTGCTAAATGAAAAAATAGGGGAAAGTGAAAAAAAGGAAAACTCATTGAGTCACATGGAAGCATTGTCAAGGAAAATAAATAAAGATTTTGATAGTAAAAGCTCTGAAGAAAAATTTTTCCTTATGGCAATTAACTCAATAGAAGCGGCTGTTCTAGCCGCAAGAGAATGGTTAAAAACAGATAAAAGCAGAACAGGATGTTAATTTTTTAAATTGTAAATAACCGCCCTCAAAACAAAAAGGGAACTCGCGTGGGTTCCCTTTTCTTTTTATAAAACCGCTATTTACCCTATAATAGACCTATGATTTTAAAGCGTTTGGAATTATCCGGCTTTAAGTCGTTTGCCAAAACGACTGTTTTACAGTTTCCGTCTGCCGTTACGGCCGTGGTCGGGCCGAATGGTTCTGGCAAATCCAATGTCGCCGAAGCCTTGCGCTGGGTTTTAGGCGAGCAGTCCATGAAAAGTTTGCGCGGGAAAAGAGGCGAAGATCTTATTTTCAATGGCTCGCAGACCGCCGCCAAGATGGGGCGGGCGTCCGTTTCTTTGGTTTTTGACAATAAAAATAAAATACTGCCCGTTGATTTTGACGAAGTGATTATCGCCAGACTGGTGCACAGAAGTGGGGAAAACGAGTATCTTATAAACGATTCGCCCGTTCGCCTCAAAGATATAACGGAATTGCTCGGCAATGTGGGATTGGGAGCGTCCAGCCATCACATCATCAGCCAAGGAGAGGCGGACAGGTTTTTGAACGCTTCAGCCAAAGAAAGGAAAGAAATGATAGAAGAAGCGCTGGGTTTGAAAATTTACCAAATAAAAAAAGCGGATGCCGAAAAGAGGCTGGAGAAAACGGCGGAAAATATAAAACAAGTGGAAAGTTTGAGAAGAGAAATCCAGCATCAGCTAAAGTTTCTGAAAAAAGAAGCGGAAAAGATTGAAGAAGCGGAAAAATTTAAAACCGAGCTTAAAGATATTTATGCCCGATTTATCCCTAAAGAGAAGGATTATTTAAAGATAGAATCTGATAAAATAATCGCCGAAAGAAATAAAATTGACGAAGATATTAAAACGGCGGTAAAATCAAGGGCGATTTTTTCCGGCCTGCCTGCCGGCGAGGCAGGCGAATCGCCAGTAGACGCTATTAGAAAAACTATAAAAGAAATAGAGACTAGGTTGGCTAAAGAAGAGTCCGAATTAGGCAAATTGCGTTCCAGCCGCAACTCTATGGAAAGGGAGCTTGGCAAGTTGGAAGGAATTATGGAGTATAAGCAATCATTATTGTCGAAATATTCGGACAAAAAAGAAGAATTGCCGCCGATTCCTTGCCAAGAAGTTTTAGAGATTATGGAAGCCGTGCGAGAATCGGCGGTTTTGGGCGCGGCCAATTCCGATATAGCGGAAACGAGAAAAATTTTTGAAGACATAGCTTCATCAGCCAAAGATTTTATCGCTAAAATTTCGGGGAAATCTGACAACGCCGTTGTTGGAGGAAATGATATAGGCGATTTAAAGAAAAAAATAGACGAAATTCAGGTAATGATAAGCGCCATAGAGAAAAAAGAAAAAGAGATAATGGAAAGTATCGGCGGACTTAAATTTGAAGCGGAAGAAAATAGGCGCAAAATTGCCGAAGCGGAAAAAGAAAATTATCAAGCAGACGCGAAATTAAGAGAATTAAAAGGACATTTGGCTCGGTTAAGTTTGGAAGAAGACAAAGTAAAATTGAGAACGGACGAGCTCAAAAGGGAAGAAATGGAAGCCGTCGCCCTGCTTGGCAGACAATTTTTGGATTCTCTTGTTTCACCATCACCATCAAGGCAACCCCTTGCTGCAAGGGGTTGCCTTGATGGTGATTTGAGTTATCAGGAAAGGGAAAAATTCTTGAAGCAGGCGGAAAGATTGAAAATAAAACTGGAAGATTGCGGAGCGGTGGGTGGAGCGGTTTTAGACGAATACAATCAAGCCAAACAAAGAGACGAAGGTTACGAAAAAGATCTAGGCGACTTGGCGGCGGCGGAAAAATCTTTGCGGGAAATTATGGCGGAGCTGGGGGATAAAATAGAAAACGATTTTTTGGGCGGGATGGAAAAAATAAACGAAGAATTCCGCAAGTTTTTTATTTCCATTTTTGGGGGAGGAAGAGCGGAATTGAAGTTGATAAAACGGGAGAAAACCATTTTTCCAAAGACGAAAAATACTTTTGAAAGAGGAGAGGATGCCATTTTCTCCCTCTCGGATACAACGGGGGAGTCGTCCGAAAATGGCATCCTCTCCTCTTTCAAGTCAGAAGAAACGGGTATTGAAATTTCCGTCAGCCATCCCAAGAAAAGAATTTCCTCTTTGGAAATGCTGTCGGGAGGGGAGAGATCATTAGTGGCCATCTCTTTGCTTTTTGCCATGTCGCAAGTCAACCCGCCGCCGTTTCTCGTTTTGGACGAAACCGACGCCCCGCTAGACGAAGCCAATTCGCAAAAATACGCTTTGATGCTCAAAAGCTTGGGAGAAAAAACCCAGCTTATCGTCATTACCCACAACCGAGAAACGATGCGTCAGGCGGATGTCATTTACGGCGTTACCATGAGCGCGGACGGCATCTCCCGCCTTCTTTCCATAAAGTTTGACGATACTGGAGAATACGCGGGGCAATAAAAAAAAGACACCATTCAAACTAAGTATCAGTTCAAATGGTGTTTATTTGGAAGCCGTCTCGTTGGACGGCATTGTAATATAGGGAAGGGGTTGTTTTGGTTTTTATTTGTGGTTTAAAAAATAGTACCACAATGTTTTTAAAAAAACAACCGGCTTCCCTTTAAAATTTGTCAAAGAGCTAATCTGAAACTAATATAGCATACCTTAAAAACAAATGCAAATTTTTGTATGGGGGTCTTTCTTGAGAAAAAATGCCGTTAGGAAAATAGCGGTGGAAGAAAACGCCGAAACGAGGCAGTAAAGGCACAAAGCTTTTATCACGAATAGTTGCAAAGAAATAAACCAGATTGAGGCCAATAGTCCGATGACGGAAAATCGGGCCAAAAACTTTTTAAGCCGGTCGCTTTTTGTATCTATGATAGCGATGGAAATAATAAGAACGGCAAGATAATAAATCGCCCCCAGAAGAGCCACCGATATTCCGCCCTCCACGGCGGGCAAGCCGATGGTCGCATATTGGCTGGTGGTGACCACTTCGCATCCCTTGACGATGGCGCAAGGGGGAATTGTTCCGGTGTAATGTTTGGCCGCCAAGTAAGAAGCGTCCATCAGGCCGAGGAAAGAAAACAGGCCGATGGGAATCGCTTTTTTAGTTGGACTGTTTAATAGCTTGTCCAATATAGTTTTTGAATTCATCATAGTTGCGGGGATTGGCTATTTTTTTGCCGTTTAAGAAAAAAGACGGGGTGGAATCAACTCCGGCTTTGACTCCGCTTTTGTAATCATTTTCTATTTTGGCTTTTATATCGTCGGAGGCGACGTCGGTTTGGAATCGGGCCAGATCAAGGCCGATGTCCTGGGCGTATTTGGCGAAAAGAATTGCCGCGTTTTTTTCTTCCGACCAATCGGATTGGTTTTGGAAAATCAAATCGTGCATCTCCCAAAACTTGCCTTGCTTTCCGGCGGCTTCAGCGACAGTGGCGGCCAATTTGGCGTTTTTATGCTGGGGAAGAGGAAAGTGCCGGTAAGCGAATCTTACTTTTGCGCTCAAATCTTCGGTTACTTTTTTAAGTATCGGATAATAAGAACCGCAGGCGGGGCATTGGAAGTCGCTGTATTCTATTAGAGTCGCTAAGGCTTCTTTGTCGCCCTTTATATTTTCGTTGTCATTGATGGCGGAAATGGTAATGGCCAAATTGTCCGAGCCGGCAGTTTGAGATTTTGACGCCAGTTTAACGATGCCAAAAATTGAACCGATGACGACAACCGCAATAATCGCCCATAAAATTATTTTGTTTTTCATATATTTCATATTTTACTTATAAAATCATAATAATCAATACTATGGCTGATGAAAATTGTTATCTATTTTGCCTATCGTCCGAATAGATAACAATTTTGTGTTTTGTAAATTAAAGTTTTTTGTGTTATCTTGAATTTGATTTTAAGGTTAAGCAGAAATAAGCATTGGTGAGGTGGCCGAGCGGGTTAAATACGAAAGTATTTAACGGGTTTCAAAAGAAACTCCGGCAGACGCTCGGCACAGTTTTATGAGCGAGGCTCTGCCGAGATTTTATGGTGAGGTGGCCGAGCGGCTGAAGGCGACAGGTTGCTAACCTGTTATACGGGTTAATTTCCGTATCGAGGGTTCGAATCCCTCCCTCACCGAATTGACAAAATTGGCATTTCTTAAATGCCGAATTTTGGCAAGTTTATGATGAAAGGGATTCGAAGGGAATGACCTAACGTCATTCCCTGGGATTTTCCATAAGAAAATCGAATCCCTCCCTCACCGCCAAAATTGGAAATCGGAATCAGAAGCCGAAATGGGGTCGGCGCGAAGCGGAAAATTTGAAAGGAAGGAAATTTTTGGTTTTGCTGCTGCCGCTTCAATATAAACATAGTTGTAATATGTCACATTATTGTCATAGGACACAATATTTGGCTATAATACATCTGTGAATATGAAAACCCCATCGTTCAAACTTGGCAAAAACATCAAGCGTATACGCGAACAAAAGAATATGTCGCAAGGAGACCTTGCGACGGCTTTGAGCGTGGATAGAGCGTATATCAGCAACATTGAAAATGGTCGAATGAACCCAACTCTTTCAACTTTGGAAAAGATAGCTGGGGCGTTGGGTATTTCCAGTAGCGAACTTTTGAAATAATTATGGCAAACAAAAATCTTACAAACGCAAAAAGGGTAAAAAACGACGAATTTTATACCCAGTTCGGCGATATTCAAAAAGAGATTGAAGCATATTTGGAATATAACCCCGATGTATTTCGTGGCAAGGTGGTTTATTGCAATTGCGACGATCCGTTTGAGAGCAATTTTTTTCGCTATTTTGTGCTCAATTTCAACAAACTTGGATTGAAACAGCTTATCACCACGAGCTATAAGCCCTCGCCTGTCGCCAACACTCAACTAGGGTTGTTTGGCGATGATAAAACTCTCGCAAAATCAAAAAGCCTGCCTGCCGGTAGGCAGGGTCGCCCTAAGGTAAACGCCAACAAATTTATTATCAACGAAGTGAGTGATATTAACGGCGACGGCGAGTTCAACTTGAAGGATATTGCCAAGCAGTTGAAAACAAACAAACACAACGAATGGACGCCACTTGAAGGCGACGGCGACTTCCGTAGTGATGAATGTATAAATTTGCTAAAACAATCCGACATCGTGGTAACAAATCCGCCGTTCAGTCTGTTTCGCGAATATGTTAAGCAACTTTTTGATTACAATAAAAAATTTGTGATTATCGGTAATATGAACGCTATTACGTATAAAGAAATATTTCCCTTGATAAAGGAAAATAAAATGTGGCTTGGTAATGGCTTTCACGCTGGCAATGCTTATTTTTCCACCCCTCTAGCTAAAGAATACGGGGAGGGAGTTTATATGCCAGAAACCGGTTTAGTAAAATTTAGAAATGTTTGTTGGTTTACTAACTTAGACCATGGACGACGCCATCAGCCTTTGCCACTTATGACAATGAAAGAAAATTTGAAATACAGCAAGCATAAAGAAATAAAAGGCAAAAAAGCGTATGATAAATATGACAATTACTCTGCTATAGAAGTTTCATTTACTGATGCTATTCCGAGCGATTATGACGGCGTAATGGGCGTGCCGATTAGTTTTTTGGATAAATATAATCCTGACCAGTTTGAGATTATAAAATTTAGACACGGAAACGACGATAAGGATTTAAGATTAAAAGACGGAAAATGTCCGTATTTTAGGGTTTTAATTAGGCATAAGAAAAAATAATATTTGAATTATTATGATGACAAGAAATGAACATCAAAAATATTGTGCTAAAAATACTCGCACTCTTATGTTTTTATATGATGCTGACCAAGATTATGTGGCGGCAAGATGCTGTATTTTAAATGGATTATTCCCGGGATTTATGCTTGCATCACAAGCAGTGGAAAAATTTTTAAAAGCACTGGTCGTATTTGAAGGTAAAAAAGTAAAAAATACACATGACCCATTTAAGTTAAAAGAATGTCTAAAAGAAGTAAAAGATTATGATCTCGACAGATATGATGGTTTATTGAAAAAACTTTCTGATCACTATAAGGCTAGATATTCTGATAATAAAATGGATTACAAAACAAACGGTGCCTCCTCTGAAGAGTTGGATGATCTGGATGATTTATGGATGTTTCTTAAAGAAAAATTACCACTCCCAAATGAAGTTAAATTTCGTACCAATTTTTTTTCTGATTTGTTTGATGAATCTCCATATTGGAAAGATAAATTTTGGATCAGAGAAAAAAATGGTTCTCTAGCAGATAGAATCCAGCTCTGGGAAAAAATATACAAAGAAATACAAGATAAACCATATTCAGACTAAACCTCAACTTATTAATATGATTTAAAAATAATATAAAAACAATTTTAAAAACTAACATTACTGTTAAAGATATTTGCGAGAGATAAAAAATATGAATAAAAAAAATAAAAACAATATAAAAAATAACAATTCTGGCGAGATTATTATCTATGAAGGCGCGGACGGAGCGCCTAGTATTGAGGTGCGTGTTGAGAATGAGACGGTGTGGCCTAATATTCTAAAAATTATAAGCTAACCTAAAAAATAAAATGAAAAAGCAACCAGTAAGTCCGGAGGAATTTATAAAATTTTTTGAAAAAACCGCTAATGTGCGGTTTATTGATGTTGATACTAGAAAGCCTGTGTTAGAAGTTATTGCCAAAAATAAGTCTGGCGAGGTATCGGGTTACGATCAGTGGCTTGAGCAACAAGACGAGGATGTACAATTAGAGCAAAAAATGGGGGCTTTGTGATAAAAAAGTACTCATGGAGGCAGGGTGGATAAAAAATTAAAAGGTAAAAATTAATAAAAATTTTAACATCATGAAAACAACTTTAAAAACTAACATCACTGTAAAAGATATTTGCGAAGGGTTTGTCTATAACGAACTGGAAGGCAAAGGGCTGTTTGGCTTGTCCGGCAAACTCACCATTCAGCCGGAATATCAGCGTAACTATATCTACGCCGAAGAAAACAGAGAAGCAGGTGTAATCGAGTCTGTTCTCAAAGAATATCCAATTGGCTTGATTTATTTCAATAAAGTTGGCAAAGACACATTTGAAGTTTTAGATGGGCAACAACGCATCACCAGTCTCGGACGATTCATCACTGACAAATTTGCCATCAAAGATGAAAATGGCATGGAGCAATATTTTGGCGGTATAGCAAAAGACAAGCAAGTCAAGATTTTGGAAACAAAATTGCTCATTTATGAATGCGAAGGCACAGAAAGCCAGATAAAAGAGTGGTTTAGGACAATCAATATTGCCGGTGTTCCACTTAATCCTCAAGAGTTGCTCAATGCTGTGTATTCTGGACCATTTGTAACTCTTGGCAAGGAGGAGTTTAGTAATAGCCAAAATGCCAATATCCAAAAATGGAGCGCGTATGTATCGGGTAGCGCTAACAGGCAAGATTTTTTGGAATGTGCGCTCGATTGGGTAAGTAAGGGCAATATCGGAGACTATATGAGCAGTCATCGTTTTGATAAAAATATTACCGAGCTGAAAAAGTATTTCAGTAGTGTGGTTGATTGGGTGTCCAGTGTATTTACTGACATAGAAAGCGAAATGCGCGGGCTGGAATGGGGACGACTTTATGAGGAGTATCACAAAAAATTATATAATTCAGCCAAAGTATCAGCCGAGGTACGCAAGCTCTATGGCGACTTTTTTGTTAAAGATAAAAAATGGATTTTCGAGTATATTTTGGGAGATAATAACGACACAAAATTGCTTAATATTCGTATTTTTGACGAACCAACTAAAAGAGCTGTTTATGAAAAGCAGACTCGCAAAGCTGAAACTAAAAAGATATCAAATTGTTCACTTTGTGCAGTTGGACACGACGCTAATAAGGAAAAAATTTGGAGTTTTGGTGAAATGGATGCCGACCATGTAGCAGCTTGGAGTAAAGGCGGTGCGACTTCAGCGAAAAATTGTGAGATGTTGTGCAAAACCCACAATCGGGCAAAAGGTAATCGGTAAGCAAAACAACCAAACTAATTTCGGATTGTAGCGTTTGTCAAACTTATTCACATCCATATTGACAACTAATTTTACAAGGATTATACTGGACTGAAGATAATAATATGCTTGGTAAATTTATTTTAGAACAGCGTAAAAAGCACAATCTGACGCAAGATTTTTTGGCGTCCAAGATTGGCGTT
>Ga0209211_10006747_pt1 | contig 16447 bp, 18 predicted proteins | sample RifGroA2_FD_183992 | JGI IMG/M metagenome (GOLD analysis project Ga0209211, IMG submission 183992) | Groundwater microbial communities from Rifle, Colorado, USA - Groundwater A2 (SPAdes) (version 2) | ecosystem: Environmental > Aquatic > Deep subsurface > Groundwater | place: Rifle, Colorado... | reverse complement strand
CTATTTGTTACCTATACATAACTGGCTTTTCTGTTTGAGGAAGAACAAGACTCATCCGACGTTCTTTTTTACTAACCCTTTCTATAAATGCTTTGATTTTCTGACCAATCTTAAGGTTTTCATCTCCCTTTAGTTTTGAAATATGAATTAGACCCTCAATCCCCGGTTCTAATTTAACAAAATAACCGTATTTTTCTTTTCGGGTCACTTCACCGTCAACTTCTTTATCTTTTGGATATTTTTCTTCAATTATCTCCCATGGGTCTTTTTGCAATCTTTTAAGAGAAAGATTCAATTTAAAATCAGTCATGTTTTTTTCTACCACAAAGACATCTATTATTTCACCAACTGTTACAAATGAAGCCGCATTAGAAACCTTTTCCCATGAAATTTCAGAAATATGGATCAAACCTTCGACCCCCTCAACTTCACAAAAGACGCCAAATTCTGAGGCCCCTAATACTTTGGCTTTATAAATTTTTCCTTCTTTTATTGCTTCAAATTTCTTTACCAAATCTTTATGAGAGATTTTCAAAACCGAGGCTTTTTGAGAAACGACCAAACGATTTTTTTCTTTATCAACTTCAAGAATTTTGACTTTGACTTTCTGGCCACGCATCTTTTCCGGTTGGGAAATAAACGGTTCGGTTAGTTGAATTTTTGGAATAACTCCTCTTATTCCCATGAAGTTAATAAAAACTCCGCCTTTACCATATTCACCACACAAAACATTGATTTCCTCTTCATTGTCTCTCTTCTTAATAAGAATGTCCCATTTCCCTTTATCAAAGAATTTTCGAAGTGAGACGACCGGAAAGCCATTTTTTGACTCTTCGCTGATTATTCTAACTAAAATAGTATCTCCAACATTAAGATAAGGGACATAAGAAGAAATCTCTTTTATTTCAAGTTCTCCTAAGATTGCTTGGGCCTTCCCCCCAACGTCAAAGACTATTCCTTTTTTTGAAATAGAAATAATTTTAGCTTCAATTTCCTTTCCTTTTTTAAGCAGGGCAGGTTTGGTTTTTTTAAGAAGCGAGTCCATGATGTTCATAATACAAATATTTCTCCTTTTTACACCTATACAAGAAGAACAATATACCAAATAAATATGCTGTTAGCAAGAGAAATTTATCAATCATTGAAATAGCAATTATTTTATGTTATATTATAGGGTGTTATGGAAAATATATTGCTTCCCTCTTTGGCTGACAGGTTTATAAAACACCTGGAATCCCAAGAAAAATCATCTTTTACAATCGTGGCCTATAAGAAGGATCTTGAACAGTTCGTTGGTTATTTAACCACTCAGGAAGTTTCTGATATTAAAGAAGTAAAAAGAGACCATATTAATGGTTTTATCAACAAGCTCATTAACGACGGCTATACAAAAAAGTCCGCCTCAAGAAAGCTAAACTCCATCAGAACTTTTTTTCGTTATCTAAAAAATGATGGAGTGATTGAACAAAATCCCTCGCTTGATGTTTCTCATCCAAAATATATACAGTCGGCTCCGCGGATTTTTTCTAAATTAGAGTATCGAGCTTTAAGAGATTTTGCCAAAGAAGAACCTCGGACGTATGCTCTTGTTGAGATCCTTCTGCAAACCGGTATTAAAATAGGAGAATTAGCTGGCCTAAAGATAGAGGATATCAAGGAATCAACTATCCATATCTCTCAGTATGGAAAAACACCAAATAGAGACATTCCATTAAATAAGCCTGTAAAAAAATCAATTGAAGATTATCTCGGAGACCGCTCAAAAGAAAAAAACGGTGACTACCTTTTTATTACCCGAACAGGACATCCATTACTTATCAGAAATATCCGCCAAATTATTTCCCGCTGTTTTCGGGAAGTAGGTATAGAAAAAGCGACGGTCAATGATTTTAGAAACACTTTTATTGCTCATCAACTAAAAAATGGGGCATCTGTAGAATATATTGCTCGATTAGTCGGCCACCGTAGGCTCTCTTCAACCGAACGTTTCTTGAACGTCGTCAAGGAAGAAATCCAGAAGAAAGAGGGATTAGGAGAGCTTTGAAAACTTCATTCAATCTCTAAATAAATCCTAAACTCTAAATTACAAATCACAAATAAATACTAAATTTAAAATAATAAATAAACAACTTAGTATTTCGTGTTTATTATTTAGAATTTATTTGGAACTTGGGATTTAGGATTTAGAATTTTTTTCCTGCTTGACATTCCTTGTGGACTTGTTTATGATTTGTGGATAAGTTATCCACATTGTTAAATTATGTCCTTAATATCCTCTTACTGGGAAAGTTTTGTAAAAAAGCTTGTAGAAGAAAATAAAGATAAAAGATCAGTAATTCCATCTCTTTTAAATCAGGCAAAGGTAATTGAGTTAAATGACGATAGGATATCTCTCTCTGTTGCCAGTCCTGGAGCTTATGATTTTTTAGCAAAAAGATCACACGAAATTGAACAACGTTTTTTTGATCATTCTCAAAAGAAAATTGAAATAGAGTTCATCGTAAAGATGCCTTCTAAAAAAACTGTCGTCGCTCCCCTCCTCACTTTTGAACCAAGTATTGAGGATGTTTTTGCTAAAGCCGGCTTAAATAAAAAATATAGTTTTGACAATTTTGCTGTTTCTACCTCAAATCAAGTCGCTTACGCAGCTGCTCAAGCCGTTGTTGAAAATCCCGGCAGTGCCTACAACCCTTTATTTTTGTACGGAGGAGTTGGCGTCGGAAAGACCCACATAGCTCAATCTGTAGCTAAAAAAATCTTAGAGGAGGACCGAAATAAAAAAATATATTTTTGCCCCGGGGATAATTTTACCAATGAACTAATTGAGTCTATTCGCGGAAAGACTACCGGGCATTTTAGAAAAAAATATCGTTATTTAAACCTACTTATTGTTGATGATATCCAGTTTATTGCCGGTAAAAATGCCGTTCAAGAGGAATTTTTTCACACTTTTAACGCAATTGCATCGTCCGGAGGCCAGATTATCTTAACTTCTGATCGTCCCCCAAGCGCAATTAAAAATTTAGAGGATCGTCTACATTCGAGGTTTTTAGGCGGATTGACCGTTGACATCCAACCGCCAGATTTTGAATTAAGATCGGCCATCTTATTAATTAAAGCCAAAGAAAAAGGTATTAATATCGATATTGAGGCGGTTAAGATTATTGCTGAAAGAATTACTGACTGCCGTGGCCTTGAAGGAGCTCTTCTTTCTATCTATGCTAAAGTTTTTGGGACTAAGGAGCAGATTGACTTAGAAGCAGTGGAAGTGTTTTTTTCCAAAGATAATGGGAGGAATAAAAAAAGAGTTAATCCAATTGATGTAATAAAAACAGTTTGTTCTTTTTACGATATTAAGCAGTCTCATCTTAAGAGCCCATCAAGGGCGGCCTCGATTGCTTTTTATAGACAGATCACAATGTATCTTCTTCAAAAAGAATTAGGCCTAACCTTAATCGAAGTGGCGGAAGCTCTAAACAGAAAAGACCACACGACCGCCCTGCACGCTAAACAAAAGATTAGCAATCTTATTCTTCGCGATCCCAACCTAAAGAAAGAAGTTGATATAATAACCCAATCATTATTCCAATTAACATAGTTTCCACTTGATTCACACATATGTTTTTTTCAGTTTGTTTTGTCTTGAAAATCCATCTCTTTTTTTATACACTTATACACACACTCTATTACTACTATAAATAGATTAAGAACAATAAATATGAAAATCCAATTACCTAAAAATGAGTTTTTAGAAAAATTAGAGCTATCTTCTCGTTTTACCTCTTCTAAACTGTCATCCTCAACCTCTCTTCAGGGTGTTTGTTTGATTGGGGAAGAAAAAAATATTCACTTTTATTCAACAGACTTAAACTATTATTATCATTCGATATTAAGGAATAATAATGACAGTAAATTCAAAATAATTATTGAACCAAAAAAAATTATTGAATTTTTATCCCTTCTTCCGGAAGTAAAAATAGAAATAGAAATAAAAGAAAAAGCTATAGTTATTACCCAGGGAAAAATAAAAGGGCAGTTCCCCCTTTTTTCTAGTCAAGATTTTCCTTTCCCCCCAAAAAATACAGAAGAAAGACAAAAAATAAAAACTTCTTTTTTTAAAGAAAACCTGCCGTTTCTTTTTTTTACTGTTTCCAACGATGAAACAAGGCCGGTTTTAACAGGAATTAACTTTGTAACCAATGAAGAAAACCTTCAGCTTGTGGCGACCGATGGCTTCAGGCTCTCTCTTTTAACATTAAAAAAAGACCTCCCTTTTGCCTCAATGATTATTCCGGCTGGATTTTTAATAAACGCACAGAAGTTTATCAGCAAGGAAACAGAAATAGAATTTAGCCACATAAAAGACGAAAAACTTTTGGCTTTTTTTATTGGGGATAACGATATTTATGTGCGAATGATCGAGGGTGAGTATCCTCCTTTTGAAAAAGTTATTCCAACCGAGAAAAAAACTACCGTAACCATTGATGCTGAGGAATTTTTGAGAAGCGTGAAGCTTGTCTCTGTTTTTTCCAGGGAATTTTCCAATATTATAATAATGGAAGTAGAAAAAGATTCGGTAAAATTTATTCCAAAAGTTGGACAGGGAGAAGAAGACGTTGTTTATCAAGATGCGCACATTGAAGGAGAAACTCAAAAAATTGCTTTTAATTACAAATATTTAATTGATTTTTTGAGTCATACTTCCGGAAAAAGGGTAATTATAGAACTATTAAGGTCAGATGCTCCAGCTGTTTTTAAAATAGAAGGGGTTAATAATTTTTTTCACATAATCATGCCTGTCAGAATACAGGAGTAATATGGAGAGCTTTATTCTCGACACTAATTTGTTCTTCAATATTGGGGCTGGTCTTGGGATGGGGAAAACCACAGAGGAGATTGTTGTTAATTTGACAGAAACAATAAAAAAACTTAAAAAAAATTCTAAAGCTACTTTTTATATGCCCCCCCGGATAGTTGATGAATTTTTGAGTTTTTTTGAAAACAAAGATCAGGAGTTTATAAAAAATTTTTTATCAACAGTGAATGTTAAATCTCCTAATCCCGCAGTAACAGATTTTTCCAGCCAGATTTTTTATAAATTAATTGAAGACATTCGCAACCGCAGTTATCGAGGACTTAATATTGCTGAAGAGGAAATAGTTAATGCGGGAGAAATGACATCTGGTAAAAAATTTGAGTCAGAAAAAGATTTTCAAATAGCAATTGGAAAATTTGTAAAAAAATTTCGTGATCGTTATCGTAACGCAACCAGAACAGGATTTTTAGATAGTGTGGCTGACCTAGACTTGATCGTTTTATCCAAAGAGGTTGACGGTTTTTTAGTGACAAGCGATGAAGGTGTTTTAACATGGGGAAGAACTTTTGGAATTAAAGAGATGCCCGCCTCAGTCTTTCAGAAACGGCTTGAAGACCTTCTTCTTTAGAGACCTCTTCTTCGTCAGGAACAAGAATGGAAACCCAATCCAACATCTTATCTGTGATAGTTTTTTGTGGAGTTTCCTGATAAAGAAGATGGGTGGATAAGATGGTAATTAATTTTTTCTTCAAGTCCTCGTTTGGGACAACTAAATAAAGATGATAAAAATATGGAGATTGGGAAACGACTGTCAGAGTATAAAAACCAAACCGTTTTCCAAAATAAAAATGAGAAAGCATCTCCCAACGCAGTGTAACTCCGGCCGCATCAATTCCAAAGGTGGTAATCTTGTTTTCTACATTTGGAGGGGGGGTAATTGTTAGGACATAAAAAATAAAAACCAATGCCCAAATAGGAATGATTAAGATTTTATCTCCGAAAAAGAAAACGATAAGAGATAATAAAAGAGCAACAGTCAAATAAAACTTAAGAATCAAAGTAGACTGCTTTTTATAGGGACGCAAAGGAGCTCTCCACCCAAATAACACTTGAGGATTTGATTCCATATACATAAATATACAACATAAGTGACAATAAATAAATTCGACCAATACTACAAATACTACCAATGAATAATAAAAATAAAAAAACAAATGATTCAATAATTAATACATTTGTTTATTAAATCATTTATTGGCTTATTGGTCGGATTGGTAGTATTTGCTTATTCTGTCTTTTATGCTATAATAAATACTATATGGATAGTTTTAATAAAGTAATTTCGTTTGTTTTGGGCTTGGTTGTCGTCTTGGTTTTTTTTGCTGTAGTTACAGGTAAAATTAATTTAAAAAGCAAAACGAGCCCGAGTTCTCCAGTTCAAAAAAATAGCGGAGGCTTTTTTGGACTATTTAAATCTGCGAGCCCTACCCCAACCCTAATCCCAACCTCAACGCCATCATCGATTACAATAAATACAAGTGGAAATAACGTTTATAAACAAAATAACCAGACTTCTCAATATTCAAATGCAAAATCAATTCCTTCGACAGGCTTACCGACCTTATTCATTCCGATCCTCTTTTCAGGTTTAGTCGGAGGAAGTTTCTTAAGAAAAGCAGGAAAGAAATAATCTTATTCCCCGAATCCAGGTATTTTAAGTATCCCCGAAGCAATAAATTTAACAACAAAAACTGATCCTAAAGTAAAGATTAAGCCGGCAATAGCCCCATAGACAACCCTTCTTCCATAATTAAGTCTTTCCGGCTCCTCCTGAGAGGTGGCAATAATATATGATCCGTATAAAAGATAAAGAAAAGCTATTCCACCAGAAGCAGCAAAAACAATGTTTAATAAAGATTGAACTACGCCTCCAGCCGCTCCTTCTTCGGTAAAACCTTCACTACTTTTAATACATCCTAAAAATGTATATTGGCGACCAAGGGCGGGGGCAACGGGGAGATTGGTTTCTGGGTCAACAATCAAACTTTCTTTAGTGCGCGGATCGGGATTAATGTTAGGATAAAGACATTTTTGACAAGCTTTCCAGCTTTGCGGGGCTGGATTAGGAGGACAGTATCCACAAAGATCGCAGGCAGCGTAACGGGTTTGGGCAGAAACCCCCATGGTTATAATCTTTATAAGAATTATAAAAATTATAATGATTATAAACCTACGCATTTTCATATTTTTAGTATAGCAAAAAAACAGTCACAGCATTGTTATAATGATTTTATGAAGAAGTTTTTTGTTGTGGTATTTTTATTGATAATATTTTTGCCATTTTTTTTATCGGTCAGAGCGGATGAAATAGACGATATTAATAATGCGATCAATTCCTTAAAAAAAGATTTGGCAGGGAAAGAGGTAAATTACCAAAACCTATCTGTAAAGTTAAACGAAATTAAAAATAAAATAAGTAACTTAGAGAAAGAGATAGGTAAAAAAGAAATCGAGGTAAAAAAAGGCGAAGAAGCCCTAACATATCAAAAAGAACTTCTTAATGAGAGAGCTAAGTCATACTACAAAAATGTTAATAAAAACTCAACCCTTTTTTTAAGTGTCTTAGTATCAGACGATCTGTCCTCTTCCTTAAGAAAAATTTTTTATCAAAAATCGATCGTTGACGAAGATAAAAAAATGATTATCAAAATAGTTCTTTATGTAAAAAATCTTGAAGAAATTAAAAAAAGTTTAGAAACAGAAAAACTGGGACTGGCAAGATTGAAAATAGAAGTGGACAAGCAGTCTCAAATTATTGCCAGTCAAATTACACAGACACGTTCAAAAATTGCTGAATTGACAGCAAAACAACAGCAGTTAATAGCACAAAAATTATCCAGTTTAAATATTTCCCGATCGTCTTCAAGTCCAGGAAGGTGTGATAGTGATTTAACTAACGATCGAGATCCTGGTTTTTCACCAAAATTTGCTTTTTTTACTTATGGAGTTCCAAACAGGGTTGGGATGAACCAATATGGGGCTAAAGGGAGGGCGGCATTTCAAGGTCATGAGGATATTTTAAGAGCTTATTATGAAAATATTAATTTTGAAACTCGTGATAATATAAATATTAAGGTTCAGGGGTACGGCGAAATGCCGATTGAAACATATTTGTTGGGAATTAGGGAAATGCCGGAAGATTGGCCAATGGAAGCTCTAAAGGCCCAAGTAATTGCAGCAAGAAGTTATGCCTTAGCCTATACCAATAATGGGGCAGGAGAAATTTGTACAACTGAATCTTGTCAAGTATATGGTCAGCCGGAAAAAACCGGTCAATGGCGAACTGCTGTTCAAGAAACCCCTGGGAAAATAATGACGCAGGGAGGAAGTCCTATTAAAGCTTGGTATTCGTCAACACACGGAGGTTACGTTTTTTCCACTGGAGAAATAGGTTGGTCCGGTACAGGTTGGACAAAACGCGCTAATGATTTTGAAGGCTCAGTCGGAAGTTTTTCTGACCTTGCCTCAAAGGCTTATGATAGAGAGTCCCCTTGGTTTTATTGTGATTGGGGTTCAAGAAGTCAATATAATAAAACCGCGTGGTTAAAGCCAGAAGAACTGGCAGATATAGTCAATACAATTCTTTTAGCAAAAGTTGATTCTTCAACACGTGAACATCTTTATCAACCAGATAATCCTCCAGTTGGGACTGATAATTGGAATCAAGATAAAGTTAAACAAGAGTTGCGGTCGAGAGGGCAAAGCCCTTTTAATTCAATAAATGATAGTTCCGTTTCTGCTGATTTTTCTTCAGGAAGGGTTAATTCGGTTAGTTTTTCTGGGGACGCAGGAAATGTTACATTTTCTTTATCTGAGTTTAAGGACTGGTTTAATTTAAGGGCGCCGGCCAACATTCAAATAGTTGGTCCGCTTTTTAATGTTGAAAAGAGATAATGATTTAAAGTATTATGTAAGTAAATTACAGTAACTATGAAAAAAATTTTAATAACGATTCTTTTAATTTTAGGTGTTTTAATAATTCCTGATTCTGTTTTAGCTACGACTTTTGACTTGATTGCTCCTACAGATCAGTTGGTAAGAGGGCAAGAAGTAAAATTTACAATCAATATTGATACTGAAGGAAAATCTTTATCGTCAACATCAGTTGGAATGACATACGAAACTCAATACTTAGAATATGTTTCTGTAACTCCCGGGGACACTTTTACAACGGTTTCGGCTGATGTTCAAGGAGACGGGAAGTTCATTATTACAGGAACGTCAGCGACTCCATATTCTGGTTCAGGAGTATTTGCTTATGTGACCTATAAATTAATTGCGACCGGACCCGGGTCAACCCAACTTTGTGCTCTTTATAATCCCCAAACTCCTACCGCAACACCAGGTCCCTCTATAACTCCAGGTGGTCCAACCAGTCCTCCAGCTCCAACGGCATTGCCAAAAACTGGGGAAAGTAAGTCTACAGTTCAAGGAGCTATAATAGCTTCACTTTTCTTTGTAGCTGCTGGTGCCGGACTTTTTATTTTTAAAAAAACATGATCAGACCAAATTGGATAAAAGGCACTTTAGTTATTTTTGCTAGTTTTTTTTTATTGGCTAACTTAAATTCTGTTTTTGCCCAACCAGTTCCCACTCCAGCAGAAATTGCTCCTTTATTATGTCCAGACAGTAGGAATGGTAGAAGAGGAGCTTGTCCTCCTGAGCTTAATGATATTTACGAACAACAAGGTAAGGGTGAACTGTGTGCGAATGATGATTATAATAAATTTAAATCAGATCCCGCAAAATATCATATCTGGATAGAGGATAGTGAAGTTACAGCACAAGGAAAATCTAATGAGAGGGCACGTCAATTTATATATTGGGTAACGACTCATGCGGCTATCGATAATCATCCGGTTTTGACAAAAATCTGGGGAACAACCAGAAATTTAAGTTATTTTTTAGTGATCTTAACAGCAGCCTTACTCGGTCTAGGAATAATTATTGGCCAGCGGACTAATTTTGAAACGGGGATTAAACTTTGGCCGGCAATTACAAAAATTTTGACTGCGATTCTCTATATTGCTTTTTCAGCCACGATTGTTATCACTGTAATTCAATTATCTGAGATAATGATGAAGTTTTTTATTGAAAATTTGGGAGGAAATGATCTTTTTAATATTTATTTTTCCGGAGTTAGTACGGAACAAAACTATGTTAATTTTGTCGGATGCCGCGATCTAAATATTCGGGTTCAAGAGGCGGCAAAAACAGAAATGACCCTCCTTAAATTAACAAACTGGAGTTATTATTTCATGGGTGGAATGTTATTATTGAGAAAAATAATTTTATGGTTTTTACTTTTTGTTTCTCCATTTTTGGCGATTCTTTTATCTTTTGCTTTTATCAAAAACGTTGGGATGATTTGGATAGGGGTATTTTTCCAATGGGTTTTTTATGGTCCCCTATTAGCTTTATTTCTTGGAGGGTTGGCTAGTATTTGGAAATATGGGATTCCTTTTGTTTTTGATTTTTCTCGCATAAATACAGTCGCGGGTTACATTTATCCAAGTGCAATAAGCCTAACCTATGGTGGCCCGGGGCAAATGCTTTCGATCACAAACAATGGAAATTATGTAGATACTTTTGTCGAATATGTTATTACCTTAATAATGCTTTGGGCAGTGACAATCTTTCCCTGGTTTTTACTTAGAATCTTTAGAGATTATTGTTGTGAAGGAATTAATGCTATGAAAAATATGATGCTGGCTAATTTAAATCCTGGGCATCCAGGCGGACCTTCACCTTCTCCAACCCCGATTCCGGCCAACCTTAATTCAAATGTTGGGGTTGAGATGAAAATCCCAAGGGAAATAGGAGCAACGGTTAAAACAAGAATAGAAACAATAGAGGAAATAAAAAAAGCAAAAACTGAAGACATCAGTCGCTCTCTTAACATCAAGGCGAGCAACATAACTGATATTGCCCACTTTGAAACTAACAAAACTCTTAATGAAACTACAAACAAAAACATTAATTATTTAAAGAATCCAATTCAAGCATCAACCTCTACAGAAAGACAAAAATATATGAATATTAGAAGCGAACTTTCCAGTCGGGCTGCAAAAGCTGATCCGATTGCCAATCGATTTATAAAATCTTTTATTGTTTCTAAAATCAACATTGCTGAAAAAGAAAATATAATAAAAACATTACCAAAGACTACAGAAATTTTGACTTCCGATACGAAAAAAAATATTGAAGAAATAATCGCCGTTTCTCCGGCTGTAACATTAGATGAATATGAACAAGTAAAAAAAATGTGGATCAATGCTTATGAAAGGGGAGAAATTCCAAAAACAGAAAATATTCGTTCCAGAGATAAATGGGTAGAAGGAGACATTGTTTTGATTACCAATACATTAAATAAATTATTATCTGATGATAAGGTGCTAAAGGCTCAGGCCCTTGACGAAATTGGTTTTATTTTACCGATATTTTTAGTTAATAATCTTTCCGGAGATCAGTTAGTGACTTATCTTAAGGCAAAGATTGAAGCGGCCAGAACGGTTAAAGCTCTGTTAGATAGAGAAAAAGAAGTTACAGAAAGACTAAAAGCTGGGGCGGAAGAAACGGTTGATGTATTAAAACCAAAAAAGAAAGAAGAGGGAAAGACGATGGAATTAAAAGCAGAGCTTAAGGAAGTCAAATAAATCATTGTTACATTGTTCCATGGTTTCATTGTTAAAATACAACAATCGAACAATGAAGCAATGAAATAATTAGATAGCCAATAATTTTTTGTTAAACTTCGTCAAGACTTCAACTTTGTTATTCTCTTTAATTAAAACCGTGTCCTCTATCCTCATTCCCCATTTGTTTTCAAAGTAGACTCCCGGTTCAATTGTTATAACTTGATTTGGTAATAAAACATCGGTTGAAGTAAAGGAAATTTTTGGGAACTCGTGAATTTGTAAGCCAACTCCGTGTCCGGTTGAATGAGAGTAACTTGGCAACTGATTATTACTGTTTAATTGTTGGCGGCAGAATTGGTCTAATGAAACAGGATTATTGTCAATCTTTAGTTGTTCAATTGTTTTTTCTTGAGTGTTTAGGAGAATTTTATAGGTATTGATCATCTTGTCGGTTGGTTTTCCAACAAAAATCATTCTTGTCATATCTGAATGGTAATTTTGAAACTTGGCGCCAAAGTCAATTAAAATAATTGAGTTTTTTTTGACTTTTTCATTATTGCCGCTTCTGGTGTCATAGTGCGGAACGGTAGAGTTTTTATTAATCGCAATGATGGGATAAAAAGATTGATCGTAGCCTTTTTCTTTTAACCAAAATTCTATTTTGAAGGCAACTTCTTTTTCTGTAGTTCCAACTTTGATTGTTTTAACAATTTCTTCTAGACATTGGTCAGCAATTTTACAGGCCGTTCTTATATTATTTATTTCTTTTTCATCTTTTATCTCCCGAATTTTAATAATCAATTTTTCTAAAGAGATAAATTCAACATTTGTCAAAAACGTCTTCATTCTTTGCAATTCATTAACTTTCAGATCATCCCCTTCAAATCCCAGACGTTGAATTTTCTCCTCAACAACAATTTCCTGTAAATGTTTTATCAATCCCCTGTCCGGCATTATTATTTTTAATTTTTGCTTGCCCTCCGAAGCCTTGGCAAAGGAGGGACTTTTGACATATCTTAGGTCGGTAAACAAATAAACAGTCTTAGCCGTTACCAACCCCCACCCTTCCCTCTCATTGTCCGTCAGTGTCTTAAATCCAGTTAGGTAAAGAATGTTATAAAAATTTGAAACTAAAAAACCGTTCAAATTTTTTTCTATCAAAATTTTTCGTAATTTATCTATTCGTTGATCTAACATAGGTATTAATTTTAACATATCCATTGACTTTTGAATATTCATGTTATAACATAGTTATAACGTTATTAATTTTTTAATATATGAAAACTCAAAAAATAATAAAAGTTGGTAATTCACTAGCTGTTACTTTACCAGTTGCATTTGTTCGTGATGGGAATCTAAAGATGGGAGACGAATTAGTAGTTGAAACCGCTCCAATCTATCAAACAATGGTAATTAAATCAAAAAAAATGGCTAATAATTCAAAATTAAGTCCGGAGTTTTTTGACTGGTTGGATAAATTTACAAAAGATAATTACGATCTTCTAAAGGAATTAGCAAAAACACCATGATAAGATATCTATTCATTGACGAAGTGATGGTAATTCATAATAAAATGATAGAATTGTTTGGTGGAAGAAAGGACGTCCATGATTTTACCATGCTTCATTCAGCAACGGAAAGGTGTAAGGCAACTTTTGGAGGAAAAGATTTATATCCGAGCATATTTAATAAAGCATCTGCCTTGATCCAATCATTAATTCTCAATCATCCTTTTGATGACGGCAACAAAAGAACAGCGTTTTCTTCATGCGCCCTTTTCTTGTATTACAACCAATATGAACTAAAATTTTCAAAACCTGAAGCCATTCAATTTACTTTAGATATTGACTCACATAAGTTGAATTTTGAAAAAATCTCCCTCTGGCTGAAGAAACATGCGAAAAAGATTAAGGGTTGAGCTATAATTTAGAGTTAATGAATTTCTCCAACAAACAAAAAGGTATTTTGGCGTTAATAGGACTAGCTTTTACCTATGCTTCATTTGGTTTTTTTACCAGATATTTATCTTTAAGTTTTGGATTTTTTCAACAACTTTATCTTCGAATTTTGGCTGGATTAATAATAGGGTTTTTAATATTTGGTAAAAATTTTAATTTCTCTAAGCTTAAAAAAATTAACAAAACAGAATGGTTGTTATTAATATTTAGAGCAACCGCATACTATTTGCTTGGAGCGGCTCTGTTTAACAAAGCGGTTTTATTAACCAAGATAAGCACAGTCGCCTTTATTGGCTCAATTCCAATGACGGCAATATTAGGATTCTTGATTTTGAAAGAAAAAATAACCTTACAAAAAATATTTTTTATTACTTTATCTTTTATTGGCGTTATTGCCATTTCAATAAATAATTTTGCTGATTTTTCCTTTGGGCAGGGAGAAATATTTGCCCTGATGTCTTGTTTTTTTGCCGCTTTAAGCATTGTTTTCAGAAAATACCAGACAAGATTACTTAATAATGTTGAGATAACCCAAATACTCTTATTTATTGCCTTCATTTTCATATTAATCGCCTCTTTATTGATGAAGGAAGGACTGCCGGTAAACAATTGGAATGGAAGTGTTTTTTTAATTATTCTATTATCCGGACTGGCAAATGTTCTGATGATATTTTTTACAAACTATGGATTTGAACATGTAAAGACATCGATTGCCGCAAATATTCTAACGCTTGAAATGTTTTTTGCGGTGTTAATTGGCTTGATAATCTATCGAGAAGTTCCAGGTTTTAAAGAAATAATCGGCGGAGTCTTAATTTTATTCAGCGTAATTCAGATGAATAAATTGGAATAAATATCCATTGACAAACCTTAGGTTAATCTATAGAATAGTCTTATGTTAATTCCAACTTCAAAGAACGTTAAAACCATTACAGATATGAGAGAAGACGCCTTAGGTCTTCTTGAACAGGTCAAGAAAAATGGTGTCACTTATATTTTTCACCGCTCTGAGCCTAAGGCCGTGATGATGAATATTGATGAATTTGTTCGTATGCAGGAGTTGCTCGAAGATTATTTTGATTCACAGGAAGCAATAAAACTTGAAAAAGAACCAGTAGGTAAATTAATTCCAATAGAAGATATAATGAAGGAATATGTATAAAATCTTTTTTACAAAAGATTCGAGAAAAGATTTGAGCAGTATATCAAAAGAAGAAGAAAAACAAATTATTCTTAAAATACATCAGTTAGATTTTCCTTATCCTGCTGGGTTGAATATAATTAAACTTTCAGGTGGAGAAAATTTTTATAGATTGAAAGTAAAAAAAATTAGGGCAATATTCATGATTAATTTTGAGTTAAAACAAATTATTATAAGAAAAATTGGCTACAGAAAAGACGTTTATCGATTTTTTTAATTAATATATCTTTGCTAAAATAAAGAATGATTAGAAGACTGGTAATGTTCATGTTTATTTTGGTAATTGCTACTCCTTTATTTTTTTATTCGTTCCAATACTTTTCCCGGGCGGCGGCAATTAAGGCCAATATCATTGTTGATGTAAATAAAGTTTCGGGTCCATTTCCTGACCGCTGGAAAGCATTAGCCCAAGGCGGTGAAGAGTCAGGGGTGAGAATGCTGGAAAATGTTGTTTCCAAGGTTTCCGGACTTTATCCAAAATATATTCGCCTCGATCACATCTATGATTTTTATAATGTCGTTTCCCGTAATTCTTCTGGTAACCTAGCTTTTGATTTTTCAAAACTGGACGAAACGGTCTGCGATATCTATCACACCGGCGCAAAACCCTTTTTTTCATTAGGCTACATGCCGCCTACGATGTCTGATGACGGATCATTGGTAGGCAAACCGAAAAATTGGAACGAATGGAGCTTCCTAGTTCAAAAAACCGTTGAACATTATAGTAGTAAAGAAACAGTTTTACCTTGTGGCGCCTTAGATAATTTTTGGAAAACTGATATTTACTATGAAGTTTGGAACGAACCTGATTTGGAAAGCTTCGGTAAATGGAAATATCAAGCGGGCGGAAAAAGTTATAGTGACCTTTATTTTTATTCAGTCAAAGGCGCTCAACAGGCTCAGAACGTTTTGCCTTTTAAAATTGGCGGGCCGGTGACAACCGCCCTATACAAAAACTGGATCCAGAAGTTTTTAGATTATATTATTGTAAATAATTTAAGAATAGATTTTATTAGTTGGCACCACTATTCAAAAAAAACTAATAACTTTACTCAAGATATAATTAATTTAAATAAATGGCTGGGAGAAAATCCGAAATATGATCGTTATGAAAATTTACCTAAAATAATTTCAGAGTGGGGTTACGACTCAGAAAAAAATCCAATTGCTGATACCAATGTTGGTGCTGCTCATACAGTTGCTTCTTTAAGAAATCTACTAAATGCCCGATTGGAATTAGCTTTTCTTTTTGAGATTAAAGATGGCCCGTCTCTTTCTTGGGGAATTTTAAACTATGACGGAAGCCCAAAACCCCGTTATCAAGCCCTAAAACTTTTAAACGACTTAGAAGGGAATCAATTAATAGTTGATGGAGAAGGAAGCAATGTCAGCGGCATTGCCAGTAAAACAAAAGAAAATAAAATTACCTTAATTCTAACCAACTATGATGAGTCGGGACGAAATTATGAAGCCGTTCCAGTAGTTTTCAAAAATTTAGATGGAGCTAATTATAAACTGACAAAAAAATATTTAGATGGCCGGTCTGAAATATCGTTGAATCTCAAACCTGAGAATGGTAAATTAAGACTAGACAATGAAAAATCAATTATCATGCCAGCCAACGTGATCATTGCATTGGAATTAGTCAAAACTGAATAAGTTTACTATTATTTCAAAATAAGCTTCGTGGCTTCTTTAATTTGCATTAATCCTTCAGAAACAGTCTGATTCAGATACATAATTTTCCGGTAAAGAAAAAACTCACCGAGAAATA
>Ga0209211_10006745_pt1 | contig 16450 bp, 8 predicted proteins | sample RifGroA2_FD_183992 | JGI IMG/M metagenome (GOLD analysis project Ga0209211, IMG submission 183992) | Groundwater microbial communities from Rifle, Colorado, USA - Groundwater A2 (SPAdes) (version 2) | ecosystem: Environmental > Aquatic > Deep subsurface > Groundwater | place: Rifle, Colorado... | reverse complement strand
ATAAATAGACCGCAAACCGACTGTTTTCGTCAAAAGGTTTTCGGCAAGGAGTTGTTCTTTTGCAAACAAGTTCAAAGAAAGAGAAATTCATGGACAAAAAGTATGGTCTTGAAGAGATCAGGGCAGAAGCGGTCGAGAGCATTTTGGAATTTGGAGGTAAGCGGTTATCCGTACACCTTCCATATGCAGATGAGCCGACTGATCCGGTAACACTGCGCGGCTACCCGGTGGTTATGGATAGCACTCCCACCGAAATGACCGAATGCCTCGGTTATGCCTGTCCGGCAAAATCGGATACTTGCACAATCTGCCCACTTGCTACTGCTACCGAAAAAAAGAAGATACTGTTTTTAGTGTCGTGTTCATCAGAAGACCCATGCCGTCTTTTGATTCAGTGTTTCAAAGCCGGCACGATGCTATGTACGCCCTGTACGAAAGGGCACCCACAAGCCGTGGCGGTCGTGCATCTGCTGAGGCTGTCTTTTTCAAGCGAATGAGGTTTTGACGGTTCTTTCGTCGCAAAAGCGCCTTGGATTCTTTCCGAGCGCTTTTCATTTTTAGACCAGCTAGAAGCCGCTGACGACTCCGGGGAAGAACATCCCGAGCATGCCGAGTGCGAGCAGAACCACAATGATGACAGCCAGTGCACGTTTCATACGCCTTTTATTATATCTCTTTTTATATCATCAAACGAGCCGCCGACTTTTTTGCCGGGGTTGAAGATATTGAGGGGGTCGAATATCTTTTTCGTCCGCTTAAAGAGCGCGACCATCTCCGGTCCGAACAGCATCGGCAGATACGGCGTGCGGATAATACCGTCGTTGTGCTCGCCAGTCGTCGTGCCGCCTGCGCGAATAACGAGTTCGTACACTTTGGGCGCGAGCTCGAGGATGACTTTCCGATTCTCTTCCTTCGTGAGGTCCATAAGGGGAAGAATGTGGAGATTACCATCACCGATATGGCCGGCCACCGTATACACCATATTGTCTTTGTATTCCGCGAGAAGCGCGTTCAATTTCGGCAAAAATTCCGGATAGCAAGAAGGTGGAACGACGAAATCGTCAATGAAAGGCGCTGATACGAGACCGTGAAGATTCTTGCGCAAGAGATTGAAGCTCTCGCGGCGGACTACCCAATATTTCTCGGATTCTCTCTCGTTCTTTTCTATCTTTGTCTGTACATGCAAGTCCGCCAAGGCCTCCTTGGCCGCCAGAGCTTTAGCGTCGGCGGCCTCGATCGTATCCTCGGCGAACTCGGCCATGAGGATGAGCTTCGGCACGCCGCCGGAGGCGACCATCACCGCCTCGGGGATGAAATCGATGCCGAGCCGCGCCGCCCTTGCGAAGCCCATTTGCGCGAGCATCTGCGGCAGGAACTTTACTGCGAGCGTGAAGGTGTGGTCGTCGTAGCTCTCGAATGACTCGGGATTCTGCTCGAGCACGCGCCGTACTATTTCTGGGAGGATAGCGAGGCCACCTTCGCCATGCTTCGGCGAGCCGAGGAAGATGACGAGCATTGCGCGATGCTCTTTCGGCGCGACGAGCGCGAGTTTTGCCTTCGTCCAGAGCGCGAGCGTCCCCTGCGAGCCGCAGATGAGCTTGGCTAGATTAAAGTAAAGAGGTTTAACCTCTTTACTTTCGCGAACACTCCAGAGCGCGTAGCCGGCGGAGTTCTTTGATACGTGCGGCCGGCGCCCCTCGATGAGCCCGGCGTGCTCGGTGAGGAGCGCGTCCATTTCGCGATAAATAGTTCCTTCAAGCGTCTGCAACTTTTTCTTCTCTTCGAGCTCGGAGGGCGCGAGCGGTTTAAAGGTCGCTTGCGAGCCGTCAGAGAGAACGACGTCCAGCTCCTCCACATATTTTTCCGTCTTGCCGTAGCGGAGCGTGCGCTCCCCGCCGGCATTGTTCGCCACGATGCCGCCCATGGCGGCTATTTCTCGCGATGCAGGGTAGGAGGGAAGCATGAGGCCTTTCTCCATCGTCGCCTTCTCAAAGTCCCTATAAAATACGCCGGGTTCTGTCACCGCGTATCCGTCAATGTAGGACGTCGTACGTCCTACATTGACGTCGCCCATGCGGTTCATGTGCTTAGTGAAAGAGACGACGACACTGGTGGTTAGGGGACCACCGGACATGTCGGTGCCGGCCGCGCGGGCGGTGAGCGAGACACTCGCGCCCGCGGAGCGGGCGCGGCCTACCTCTTTCACTATCGCGCTCACATCCGCCGCATCCTTCGGGTACACAACCAACTCCGGCATCCGCGTAAAAAGGGAAGTATCGCGGCTCGCAGCTTTCAATGTCTCCGCATCATCACTCACTTCTCCCTTCATCACTCCTGCAAGCGCAGTTTTCAGATCGCCTTTATTCATGTGCATAGTATACCCGCTCCGCGCGTGTTGATGCTATGTTGAAAACAATGCGCACTCGCACATACGCTGTGTCGTTTCTTTTTGTCGTTGCTTTCTTGTGGAGCGCGCCAGCGCGCGCGGAAATCGTCACGCTCTATTCACAACCCGACAATTCGGGCGAAATGCTCTCGCAACAAGCGACATTCCAGAATACGTGGATCGAATCTGCGAGTTTAGGCAATTTAGTCCTCGGCAAAGATTCCCTCCGCATTACCTTCACGATGAAGGACCCGAACGCGGGCAATATATACCGTACACCAACGGGCGTTGCCATAAAAGCGTGTTCCACCGGTCAAAATCTGCAGACATATCGCTTTACTGACACGGATCGCACACTCCTTTCAGACGGCGTATTTCATACCTTTACTGTTCAAACGGGGACAACCACGCTCGGCATAGCCGACGGCGAAACCCCTATCTGTATAACGTTCTTCGGACTCTCCCAATATCATCTGGGAACTCATCTGAAAAGCAACGCTGTCGGCACGATTCCATATCTCATTATCGAAGGCACTCCGCCCCCACTTCTGGTCATCCCGCAAGCGCCCGAAGGAGCCGTCACGGTCTATGTACAGGAAGACAAAACCGGAATCATGACCAATCCGCAAGCGACATTCCAGAACGCGCATATTGATTCTGCAAGTTTGGGGAATCTTAATTTAGGACAAGGGAAACTATACATCACTTTCATCATGAAGGACCCGCGCGCGAACAACACGTACCATCAGCCGGGAGGCGTCGCTCTAGGAACGTGTTCCGGCTGCAGAGACCTCCAAACGTATTTCTTCACTGACGCGGATCGTACACTTCTCGCCGACCAAGCGTTCCATACCTTTATGGTCGAGACGGGAACGACTACCAGCACATATGCAGATGGCACGCGGCCGGTGTTCATCAGTTTTTTCAATCTCTCCCAATATCAATATGGGACGAAAATAAAGAGCAATGCGGCCCAAACTATTCCGTATCTCATCATTCAAAAACCTGCTCCGCCCGACCTTTGCGCAACGCCGGGCGCCTGCGCTTCCAATGTTCTCTTCCTGCCCGGCATAGAGGCGAGCCGGCTCTATCGTCCCGATGGACAGGGCGGAGAGACGAAGCTCTGGGAGCCGGGCGGCGACGCGCTCGCCGGAGAGCTCGCGCATGACACAAGCGGTGCGAGCATCAATACCGATATATATGTAAAGAAGAACGGCGTCATAGACAACGCCTATGTGCCGATAAAAGGAAATATCTATAAGTCGTTTATTGAACAAATGAACGATCTCGTCACCGCCGACACCATCAACGCGTGGGAAGCGATTCCCTACGATTGGCGGTTGACGCCCGATCAGATATTAGAAAGCGGCGCACTCGTCGCTCCCAACAAAATTTCATATCTTGCCGCAACATCGTCTCCCTACATCATCCAAGAACTGAAACATCTCGCCGCAACATCGAAAACGCATAAAGTCACGATTATCGCTCACAGCAACGGCGGCTTGATGACGAAACGGCTGACCGAATTGCTCGGGTCGGATGCCTCGGTGCTCATTGATAAAATCGTTTTTGTCGCGGTGCCGCAGACCGGTGCGCCGCAGGCCATCGGCGCGCTCCTGCATGGCTATGACCAGGGACTCCCTACGAGTTTCATTTCATACGGGCTCTCCGACAGCGCCGCGCGGACGCTGGCGAAGAATATGCCGATGACCTATAATATGCTTCCCTCGGCGGGATACTTCGCGCAGGTAAACGCTCCCGTCGTCACCTTCGCTGACCAACCGCTTCTCGCACCCTTCCGTGTCCGCTATGGAGACACTATTCAATTGTCGGGGAGTCTGCACACCTTCCTTACCGATTCGTGGCGCCTCGCGTCGTCAACGACTGAAGGGCTGAATTATCCGAGTGTGGGCAACGACGCTCTCTTGACCCGGGCCGAGACACTCCATACTACCGATGTGGACAATTGGGCCCCGCCCTCCGGAGTCACGCTCTATGAGGTCGCCGGATGGGGAGAGAACACACTCGCGCGCATTGATTACTACCAAGGGGTCAGTGTGCATTGCGATACTTTTGTAAGTTTCTTCTCCGGCTGTACGAAGACGCTAAAGATAGAGTATCGCCCGCGAATCGTGCTTGACGGCGACGGGACGGTGCCGACACCAAGCGCACTCTGGACACCCGGGGCGAAGAGGTATTGGGTGGATTTACAAACCTATAATGGATTTTTTGGTACAACGAAACATGCCAGCATTCTTGAGGTTCCTCAACTTCGTACTTTTCTCCAAAGCATCATCACAAATAATGCCAGTACGAGTCTCCCGCAGTACATTTCTACTTCTACTCCCATAAACCCGAACCCCGGTACCGAACTCCGCTTCACCCTTCACTCGCCACTCGCGCTTAATCTCTATGATGACGCGGGCCGCCACACCGGTGTCTCGACCACGACCGGTGAGCTGGAGGAGAATATCCCGGAGAGCCGGTATATGAGGTTCGGTGAGGTGCAATTAATCAGCGTTCCGACCTCGCAGAACACGACTCTCGTAATGAACGGCTATGCGGAGGGCTCGTTCACACTGGACGCAGAAGAGGTAAGCGGCGAGAGCATTATCGCGAGCACAACGTTTGCCGGCATCCCCTCCGGCGCGAACACGACTGCCACAATGGAGGTCCCGTCAGGCGGTCTGGTGAACGCCGGCGCGCTTATTGTTGATGAAAACAGTGACGGTCATGCTGAAATTGTTCTCACACCCAAATTAGGCGATGTCGTTGTTCCTCATCTAGACACCACGCCGCCCGAGATTCAAGTTACCTTCAGCACCACTACCAAATCAGTCGCATTTATCGGCACCGACGACAACGGTTCTCCTACTGTAACTTCGACAACGATTTACCCCGCATTAAAAAAGAATCAAAAAGAAAAGAAGTATCAGGGAATCGCGACTACCACCGTGATTGCAAGCGACGCGGCGGGCAATATCACCGCGCTTGTCTACACCGAACGACTTCCATCTCCTAAAGAGCGCGACGTTATTACCCTACAAGCGCTCGCATACAATGGAGCCACTACGACGCTGGCATCTGCCTCGCTCTCGTATAAATGGAGAGTTAACAAGAACGGCTCGTTTAGTGTGTTCGCGTCAAACCTGCACAATGCGTCCACGAGTCGCACTATCGCCCGAAGAAGAACACGACGCTCCTCATGACCAAGCCGCAAGAGCTTGATGATAGCGAAAGCGATGACGATTCAGATGTGCGACCGATTAAACAGACCCTTCCCGGGATGGTGGTACCATACATAATGACGAAGAAGGGAAGTGTGATTATTAGTTACTAATTTTATGCAAGATATGTGTACAAAAAAGAGCATGTTAGTAGGGTTAATAGTCGGAAGTCTTCCTGTGGCATATTTGTTTGTCGCAAACATGTATAACTACAAAAATATTTTTCTTTCATTATTTGTTTTCCCCGTTGCTCTCCTTTTCTCTCTCATCACCTACAAAATGCGCGACGAAGTATCTCGCGCATGGATAAAATTCACAACGTGGTGGGTGCCTTTACAGATTCTCTTGGTCGCCCTTACGCCCGAAAGTAGCGGGGGTTACTTCGTCGTCATTCTTGATACACAATTTGCCGCCATCATCCTCTCCGGCCTCTTCACCATCATCTCCCTTCTCCTCATCGTCGTAAAGTTTTTCTCTCTGCGTAAATAGGCAAAAATCAAAATGTGTGGTATGACTAAATAACTCGCCGTCCCGCTATGACTAAATCACAAAACAAATTTGTCGTTGCAAAAAAGAACATCATAGCCCCTCAAGAAATCATGGTTGAAAAGGGCGATATTGGTGTCATAAAATCAGAAAATAAAAATCTTGTGTCCGTCTTTTTTATTAGAATTTGGAAACAGGTCGAGCTAAACAAAAGTGACTTTGAAATTATAGATGTCAGAAAAACAGGAGACGGGTTCTCTAAGAAAATTTGTAATATTTGCCACAAATTAAGAAAGACAACCGATTTTGCTAAAAATCAGAATGCAAAAAATAATAGGTCAGTTAGACGTCCATCGTGTAAAGACTGCCGTGTAAGGATGGAAGGGGTTGGTGTGTCTCGAACCGACAGGGTAAAGTGGCTTAAAAAGAAACCACACAACGAACCATTTGAGTGCCCAGTTTGTAAAAAGAGAACTATTGCCGGTATAACCAGTAAAGTTGTTCTTGAACACGATCATCGCACTGGCAAACCAGGCGGCTGGATATGCGATAGTTGTAATACAGGTCTAGGGCGTTTTAAGGACGACGTGGGGTTATTAAAAAGTGCGATTGGATTTCTCAAGAAAAATTACTAGAGATTGAAATACTTTAGTCTCTTTTTCGCAAGCTCTACGTATTCTTTTGATATATCGCATCCAATATAATGACGCTTATTTACAGCGGCCATTTTGCAGGTTGTACCTGATCCACACATTGGGTCAAAAACAATATCATGTTCATTTGTCCAAGAGAGTATGTGGTCCTCCGCTAATTTTTCTGGGAAAATTGCGGGATGTTTGAAAGCCAACTTATCACTTGTTGAGCCACCATAACCTACGGCGTATTCCCAAATATTAGTCATGGTTTTTTCCGTTTTTAATTCAGCCATGATTTTTTTATTTACACCGTCCGCTTTTTTGTTATACGGCAACATTTCTTTGCCCTGCCTTACAGTTTTAACTCGTAGTGGATTGAAAGTATTTGGTGACCCTTTGCAAAGAACGAACATAAACTCAAAGCAATTGGTGTAAGCATTACTTCTCATAAATGGGGTGTTCTTTTTTCTGTAGATCATAATGTCATGGACATTAAAGCCAACCTGTTGAAAGTACAGAGCTTGTTTAAAACCGGTTAAACTTTTATTTCCTTTTCTTATTTTATCTCCAACGACCCAAACAACAACACCGCCTTTTTTTGTCACTCGAAACAGTTGTTTAGCTATATTTTCAAAATCAAAACTGTAACCATTATAATCTCGTAGTTCATCATATGGAGGGGAAGTAACTGTCAAATCAATGAAATTTTCCTTCATTGATTTCATAAATTCAACACAATCCGAATGACAGATATTGTCTAATTTATCCTTGTTTTCATGCTCCTCGATATTCCTAATTGTGCTAATTACTTTCCCTTGGATTACTATCTCCTTAACATAGAAGGGTTTGAGTTTCGGGTTAGCAGGTTGTAGTCGAATTCTGTCTTTCTCTTTGTATATCTTTTTAAGCGTTACTTCATTATTGTTAATTAAGGCAACAGCCGTTTCTCCATTTTCGACCGTACTTTGTTTGCGAACAATAATCGTGTCTCCATCAAATATTCCATCATCAATCATACTGTCACCCTGTACCTTAAGTGCGAATAGACTGGCCGTAGTAGGTACATGAACAGCTGGTATAATAATCATTTCCGCTCTGTCTTCAATTGCCTCAATCGGCTGGCCGGCCGCGATGTAACCAAGAAGGGGAATTTTTATTAAGTCGGGAAGCGGTTCCGATATCTTAATACCGCGCGCGCGGCCGTGAGCCCTTTCTAAATAACCCTTTTCTTGCAACGCTTCAAGATGTTCGTGAACGGTGGACGGCGAAATTCTAAATCGGGAAGCGATTTCGCGCTCAGTAGGAGCTATATTTTTTCTTTGTATGGACCCGTCTACGAAATCCTTTATTTGCTTTTGCCGGATGGTCAGCATATTTAACAGTATATCAGACATACCCGAGCAAAAACCGAGCAGTTATCCACAGTCCGCCCCACATTCTCTCATTCGCACGCTACGCCCTGGGCGTGTGGATTTTGTACACCTACAGGTTAGGCGGTGGTACGATAGGCGCATATGGCAAAGAATCCGCCGCCGGGGCCGGGGAGGAGGGGCGAGGTGAAGAAACGCGACCAGGTCTACAGCCCGCAGAACAAGCGTTGGACGAAGCGCGATGCCGATAAGAAATTCATGGACCAGATGACAAAGAAAATCGTACTGTTTATTTCACTTGGCATATGTTCTATTGTCCTCGTGCTTTTCTTGATAAATAAAATACAAGGACCTTGTTCAGCCACATATTTCGATTTTAGTGGTGCAGTACCTACTTCTACAAATGTAATATATTGCGATAAAGCTGTAATTGATTTTGTTCCAGAAGTTATTTTGCAGTCTCTCGCATTTATTCTTCTACCCCTCCTTTCTCTTCTCTTCCTCTCCCTCATCACCTACAAAATGAAAGATGAGGTCTTTCAGGCGTGGTGGCGGTTCGCGCGGTGGTGGGTACTAGTGATTATCGCGGCAACGCTCTTTTTGCAGAATGCCGGCGGCGGGGGAGGCCTGGGCATCAGCGGCGCCGTAGGGGGCGCATTTGACGCTCTCATCCTCGGCATTCTCTATGCCATCCTCGTCATCACCTCCCTGGTCAAGATCCTGCGGGCGTATCTCAGGACAAAAAATTAGGACAGGTGGCTTGTTTTACAAGGTTGAACCTTGTTGAGCTGAACGCATTTGCCTATTGATTTTTATACTAAAATATCGCACTATCGAGTTCGCAGGTCTTTTTGAAAAGGAGAATTGAAAATGAGTTCATTACGAGTTTTGTTTGTTGTGGTAACTGTTTTTGCCTTTGCGCCTGTCTGGGCCGTGCAAGCGGAGGTGCTTCGCGAAGTGCAAGACGCTTTCGAGCGCGAGGTAGGAGGAATCGGTATTGATTCCATATATCGTGAAAAGTTGTTGCGCCAGGTCGAAGAGTTAGTACGCCAGAGCCAGGCGAAACTCGACTCATCACAGTTCTTCCTTCTTGTCGATCGCAATCATGAAATACAAAAAGCATTTGTTGCTTTTTACGATATGACGGAAGGAAAAGTTGTCCTTATCGGCGGTGAAAAAATCTCGACGGGGAATCCAAAGCGTCGCGGTTATTTCGAGACACCGACGGGCATATTTCCGAACAAGCCGGCCAATATGAGTTATCGTGCACTCGGTACGAAAAACAAACATGGTTGGCGAGGGTTCGGCGTGAAAGGAAGCCGTGTGTGGGATCTTGGTTGGCAACGCACCGTCAAAGGGAATGGCGAGCCGATGGATATACGAATGTTGGTCCATGCTACTGATCCCGAGTCCGGGGAGCAACGTTTGGGTTCAATTCAATCGAAGGGCTGTATCCGGGTCACGTGGCGGTTCAACAGATTTCTGGATTACTACGGCGTATTGGACCGGGAATACGAGGCAAACGTTAAGGCAAAATACGTCCTCCTCGCGAAACGGGCTCCGGTTTCTTTTGCCGGTAAATTCGTCGTCATTATCGACTCTGGCGAATTCCAGAGACCCGCCATGTAGGCGGGTTTTTTCATACAAATACAACAATGCCCGCCCTCCTCTGGAGGGCGGGCATTCTAGTTTTACAAGGTTGAACCTTGTAGAAAATAGAGACATAGGTAAGACGTTTTATGGTGTCTTATATGTTGTCCTTTAGGATGTCTTATACAATCTCTCTATAATTTCCGGTCGGAAAAGATAGGGAGATTGATCCTTCATTAAAATTTCAACATTTCTTCATAAAAAGCAAGGCAATCATGAAGTTGACATTAACACTGGACGGGTAGACGATACTGGTATCCATACGGACAGGGGGCTGTCACGCGGATTATTAATAGTTTTTATTATTTCCATGTACCAATCCATGCTCGTGCGGTCGGGTCGTTCGGCTCTTGCGAGTTTCTCTGCAATCGTCGCGGTCGCTCTGGTAGGGAGTTCTCTTGTGCTCCCCGGTTTGGCGTTTGCGGCGCATACGGCGACGGTAACCGTTAGTCCGACGTTGGTGAAAGGCGGGACGACAGGCACGTATACTTTTACTATAGGTAACGATGGAAGTTCGACGAATTTTATCGACGATATAATAATTACGGTCCCAACAGATTTCTCCATTGATGGAAGCCTCGTTTGTCCAACTAGCTGGGGTGCAGTTACCACGGGATTGCCGTTATCAGTAGAATGTCTTGGAAGTGCAAATCCGGGTGCTGGCAAAAATATAGCCGTTGGAGCAAGTGCAAATGTTTCCTTTACTGCTACAGCGCCCAGTGCTGACTCAATAAATCCTTGGGAAGTTTATACCGAAGACAATGCGTTTGCTCCACAGACCAACAACCCCGTAACCACCGTTGACGCGACAGCCCCCACCATTAGCTCCATCACGACAAAGGATACCGACGCAAACGGGCGAGTAGATACCGCGACAATTGTATTCAGCGAGGCGATAGACGATTTAACTTTCGCCCCCAATGATTTCTCCATTGGCGACTCCACGGGGACGAGTATCTCTACTGGGACAGCTGATGACAACACTTTTGATGTGGTTGTTGCCGGAGGCGTAGCAGGCACTGGAGCAAAGGACGTTACATATACCAAGTCAGCGGGCGCTGGAGCTGATATGGTCGGGAATTTGCTAGCTGATGTTAATGCTGCTGCCTTTAACGAAATTGACGCAGCAAAACCAATCATGCTCTCGGCAGAGACGATAACGACGACGCGCATCGACACGATATGGAGCGAAAACATAAACGGTGTGACAGTCAATGATTCGGGGACCGAATTCACCGTTGCCGGCTTTGCCGTATCTGCCGCAGACGATAACTCTGACAATATCGTTGAACTTACTGTTGCAACGATGCCGACTGGTGCGACACCTGATGTTACCTTCACGAATATCAGTACCTTTAGGGACCTAAACGGAAACGAAGCCGTCACCCCGACAACTGTTACCGCAGCTGATGGCATCGCACCGACCTTCACTGTAGAAACGATTACCACCACAACCATACAAGTAACTTTTAGCGAGAATGTGGATGGCGGTACTACGGCTAGCGCATGGACCGTCGGCGGCATTGATGCTGTTTCCGCAACCGACCCAGCGGGAGGAACTACTTTGACCTTAACCGTAGCAACAATGGGTACTGGAGATACTCCGGTAGTTGCTTACGTTGCCGCAAACGATGATATTGCCGACACGGCTACAAATGAAGTAACGAATGGAGCTTCTGCTGTCGCCAGCGATGGGGTGGCGCCAACAGTGGCAATCACCTCATCTGAAAGTCCTGGTCCGACCAACGTTCTTTCGATCCCGATGACCATCACTTTTAGTGAGAATGTAATGGGATTTGATATCACTGACATTACTGTAACTAACGGAACGAAGGCTGATTTTGCGGTCTCAAATGGATCGGTATACACATTTAACATTGCATCACCTGGACAAGGGACAGTGACCGCTGATGTTGCCGGCAATGCAGCCCAAGATGCCGCGTCAAACAATAATGCCGCCGCGGAACAGTTCAGTATTACGTTTGACAGCGTGGCACCGACGGTTGCAATCGTTCTCGCCGACTACGCTCTCAAGGTTGGAGATACATCACTTGTAACCATTATCTTCAGCGAACCAGTAACCGATTTCGACAATAACGACATTACGTTTGACAATGGCACACTGACTCCCGTAGAAACTACGGATGATAACACAACTTGGACAGCCACCTTCACCCCCAACACAGGTACGTACCTATTAAATGTAATCACAATAGACGAAACAGGTGTGGCAGACTTGGCTGGAAACGCTGGAACTGACACGGGAAGTTCGGGCAATTATGCGATTGACACCGTTCGTCCGACCGTTACTGTGGGAATCGACGACACCGCTCTCAATGCCGGAGACGACGCAATCGTAACCTTTACCTTCTCGGAAGTACCAACTGACTTTAACGAAAATGATGTGATGGCCGAGAGTGCAGAAATCGGAGCAGTCAGCGCAACCGAAAATCTATCGGTATTCACCGCGGTGCTTACTCCAAATACAAGTACTGAAGAATCATTAAACGTTCTTACTATTAGCTCCAATTGGACCGATGCAGCTGGGAACACTCCGGAGGGAGCGACAGATTCTGAAAGCTATGCAGTTGAGACCACAAAACCATCAGTAGAACTTACATCTCTAACTGCTGATCCAACAAACGGTCTTATTGAGGTCACAGCCCAATTCAGTGAGAATGTGAATGGATTTGACGCTGCAAAAATTACCGTGGGGGGCGGCGTCGTTGTCGTTGAAAGTTTCGATGGTGCCGGAACAAATTATACCTTCAATGTTAATCCTGATGAGGGAGCCGATGTTGCAGTAACCATTGAAGTATTGGAAAACGTGGCAGTTGATGAAGCTGGAAACGACAATACAGCATCCAACCAGCTTGCATACACTTCAGATACGGTTGAACCGACAGTTCTCTCAATCACTCCAAGTTTGACAACCATCACTGAAGCAAATGTAGGCACCGACAAATTCACTATAACCATCGATTACTCGGAGGCAATGAACACGGCAACTGCGCCGCAAATTCCTCTGGACCCTGTTCTGGAAGGAGTTCCCCAGACGCTTCAAGGGAATGACGATGCCTCGGGTTGGTTTGATGAAGATACGTATGAGAGGCATTACAACGTTTTTGGTAATAACGTGACCCAAACTGGTGTCGATATCAGTGTAACTACCGCCACAGACCTCGCTGGTAACACACAGACAGCTGGTAGCTCCGCCAATGCCTTTGACGTTGATACCAAAGCTCCTTTTGCTCCTTCAACACCAGATCTTGCTGCCGCAAGTGACTCAAACATCACTGACGACAACATCACAAGCGACAATACACCAACTTTCACTGGTACCGCAGAAGCCAACTCAACCGTTGAAATTTACGACGGTGGCGGCTCGGCAGTGGTTGGTACGGAGAGCGCAGACGGCAGTGGAAATTGGACCATTACAACTTCAGAGCTATTGGACGGTATCCACAGCATCTACGCCAAAGCAACAGATGCAGCCGGCAATGAGGGTCCCGCATCGGGCGCACTTTCAGTGAGGATTGATACAGAGGAACCGACGACATCACTCTCTTTGCCCGCGACTGACAGCGTGATTAAGGGAACAACCATTGAATTAACCTCAACCGCTAGCGATACTCTTTCGGGAGTAACCTGCCAATACAAGATTGGTTCTGAAGGACCTTATACAGCTTTGGAGTCTTGCATTAACGGTGATGTTGATTTGACTGATGAGGATTTTGTTGACGGCCGTAACACTTTCTACTTCAAAGCAACGGATGACGCCGGTAATTCAAGCGAGGAAAATATTTCGTTTGTATCGTTTGTAATTGACCTTGACGATGTTTTGACAGTAAACGGAGCAGACGGGGCGGACTTCACGACGATTCAGGAGGCAGTTACCAAAGCAACGGCTGGTGACGCTATCGACATCGCCGCAGGCGATTATGCAGAAGATGTGGTCATAGATAAGAATTTGGTCTTGACTGGTACGGGTGACCCAACAGCTACCAGCTTCACTCTCAATAGTGGAGTTGACGTTGCTGGTTCAAGCGGTATTACCGCCGCCACTATTAATGTTAATAGCGGCGCGAAGATTCAGGACGGTATCCTGCTTGCTTCAAGCGGCGAAACGGTAAATGTCGGCATAGGAACATATGCCGACACTCTTACTGTGAACAAATCGGTGACGATTGATGGTGGAGGAATAGCTACCCAAACTGCCTCGGTAACCGTTACCGCCGACAACGTAACGCTCAATAGTCTTATCTTCACCGGCGACTTCGGTGGTGATGCGGCAATAAATCTTGATAATGATACCCCACATTCAGGAATCAACCTTACCAATAACATATTCTCCGAAGCAATTACTACTTGGTTTTTAATTAGAGCAGGGGCAAACAAAACCGACCTGACGATTACCGATAATACCTTTACTGGTTCCACTGGCGGCAATGACAATGGCCTTATCCTCTTAGGGGTGGGCGGTGATAACATAAACGTCTCGGACAATGCATTTAGTAATTTTCCGAGTACTTATAGTTTCTTTGTAATTATACACAATGCTAGCGGAGGACCCAGAACTACTGACCTGACTATCAACAACAATATCATTGATTTTACCGGCTATGACAATGAAGGCGGCGCGGAAGGAATTAGTGTCAGATACGCTGACAGTGTACACGTTGATGGTAATACTTTAACTGGTTCGGCGACCGCCTCTGTTTATGAGACTGGTATTACCCTTGCCTCGGTTATTTCTACTGATGAGAATAATAAGAGCACCGTCAACGATAATATAGTGAGTGGCTTCAGCCAAGATATGAGAATGTTGAGATGGTCTGACGAGGGTTTTACCGATGGAGTTAGTATTATTGGCAACACACTAACCAATGGAGTGCTCACGGGGGGTGTTTCAAGGGGTACTGGTCTGTATCTAGCTGGCACTAATCTAGTAATTCAGAATAACGAATTTAGCGGCAACGCTAATCAAGGAATCTACATCCCACAGGAAGATCCAGTTAGGGAGAATGATATAACTGGAACCGTTGTCAGTAATAATAAAATCTCTGATAACACCACCTATGGAGTGCGGAATCTGCTTTCTTCCACTCTTGATGCCAGTGCCAACTGGTGGGGAGACGCAACTGGACCGGCTCATAGTTCAAATTCTTTGGGAACAGGCAATGCGGTAAGTGATAATGTTACTTTCCGACCGTGGTGTATTGAAGACACCTGTACAGACGTAGACGCTGTTGCTCCGACTGTAGCTCTTACCTACAGCGCAGATCTGGCCCCCGCTGGTTCAATGACAATTACCGCGACCTACTCTGAAGATGTTGCAGGTACGCCCCAAATCAGCATCGATCAGCCGGGCGATACTGATATATCTGATACTGACATGAGCGGAAGTGGAACAGTCTGGATGTATGATTATACTGTCACCGCAGCTGATGGTTCTGCGTATATTGACGGCATGGCAACAGTCTCTCTCTCAAGTGTGAATGACCCTTCCGGGAACATCGCGGAGAGTCCTACTGAGGATACCTTCACGATTGATACGACAAATCCAACAACTTCAGTAACTGCGCCAGCTGGCGATGGGAGTTATAACGGCAACATTGAGATTACTGCGGATGCAACTGATGACTCTGGTATTCAAAAAGTGGAGTTCTATCACAGTTCAATCGACGACACATTGATTGATACCGATTACGCATTTCCGTATGAAACAACGTGGAATTCGACCGATACCTCGGAGGAAACCCATTCAATCTATGTGAAGGCATACGACAATGCGGGGAATGTAAGCACGTCAGAGAGTATTTCGGTTACTCTAGACCGAACCGCGCCGGCTGTTGCGATAACTGCTCCAGCGGCAGATGCCAGAGTGAATGGAGCGGCGGTGATTACATTCTCTAATGCTGAAGGCACTCCAGAATGTTCAGTCGACGAGGGTTGGGTCGAATGCGCAAGCGAAACGACAACACTTAGCGATATCGATGGATTCGACGTGTTAGAAGATGGCGGTTTCACCTTGTATCTCCGCGATACCGATACAGCGGGTAACGAGGGAACAACGCAAGTCGCGCTTGTAAAAGATACCTCTGCGCCATCAATAACAAGCAAGACTCCAGATGCTAATGCAGTCGGTATTGACCCCGCGGGCGATATCACGGTTGTGTTTGACGAGGATGTAATGATTGGTTCGGGTAATGTGACTGGCGTAGAGGCAGACGTAACCGGCACTGGAACCAATACTGCCACGATTGACCCAACGTCTAACTTGGCGAATAACACTACGTATACGATTACGCTCACCGGCGTGACGGATACAGCGGGGAATGCTTTGCCGGAAACGAGTTGGTCCTTCACCACCTCGGGCAGTTACTCAATTGACCTGACAAGCGGATGGAACTTGATATCGCTTCCGGTCGTGCCGACAAATACCGCGGCTTCAGCAATACTAGGCGCACTGGATGTCTCTACGACAATTGATTCAGTGTGGAAGTATGACCCAGAAGAAGGAACGTGGAGCGCCTATCATCCGGGAAGCCCAGAAACCAGTAATTTCTCCACGATGACCGCCGGCGAAGGATACTGGGTGAGCTATCTCTCCGGCACACTTGGCACTATCGCGGGGACCGGCAATCTCTTCCAAGAGGGTAATAGCACGCCGCCGCAAAAGACCCTTGCCGCTGG
>Ga0209211_10006744_pt1 | contig 16450 bp, 9 predicted proteins | sample RifGroA2_FD_183992 | JGI IMG/M metagenome (GOLD analysis project Ga0209211, IMG submission 183992) | Groundwater microbial communities from Rifle, Colorado, USA - Groundwater A2 (SPAdes) (version 2) | ecosystem: Environmental > Aquatic > Deep subsurface > Groundwater | place: Rifle, Colorado... | reverse complement strand
CCCCGCCGTTTCGCGCGCCGATGCGCGTCCGCCGCCGCGATGGTCGCGGATGCCGTATTTCTGCCAGTAGGTGTAGTCGGCGTGGCCGGGGCGAAAGGTCTCGACGATGTTGCCGTAGTCCTTGCTGCGCTGGTCTTCGTTGCGGATCAAGAGTGCAATCGGCGTGCCGGTGGTCTTGCCGTCGAACACGCCGGACAGGATTTCCACGGTGTCGGATTCCTGACGCTGCGTGACATGGCGCGAGGTACCGGGTTTGCGCCGGTCGAGGTCATGCTGGAGGTCGGCCTCACATAGCGCCATCCCCGGCGGGCAGCCATCCACGATACAGCCGATGGCCGCGCCGTGCGATTCGCCGAATGAAGTCACCGTGAACAACGTGCCGAATGTATTTCCAGACATAGCCAACCCCATCGAAAAGATGCGCAAATGTGGCGCACAGTTTAACATAGCGGCCCTCACGGAATTGCTACCCTAAACCATACAGAAACCATGAACATGCAAAAATTGACCCCGGAACAAATAGAACTCGGCCTGACGAATGCGGATGTCTCCATCCGCAAGGAATTTGCCGAGTGCAGGGATTACACGCTGACACCCGCGCAGATCGAACGCGGCCTGACCGATGAAAGCCCCGAAGTCAGGGCACGCTTTGCCGACCGCAAGGACTACCGGCCAACGCCCGAACAGATCGAGCGCGGCTTGACCGATCCGGAGATCAGCATCAGATATACCTTTGCCGAACGCGAGGATTACACACCCACCTCGGCGCAAATGGAGCGCGGCATGAAAGACCCGCACCGCTTCGTCAGGATGCTGTTCGCGCAACGCATGGACGGCATGCATTAAAAACGGAAACCTGTCCTGGTGAACTAACTAGCCATCTGACTAAGCGCGGTGAAACATGCGCTAAGTCATTGGTTAACGAAAGGCACGAAGTGTAGTAAGCAGGTACTTCGCCGTAAAGTGGAAGCTCGTAAAAAACCAAAGTATCCCACCCTATGAATTGATGCCTAACAAGTGAGTCACCCAGCCAATGCAGCCTTTGGTTTTATTTCGTGCCTTTCGTGTTTTTCGTGGACAAATTTTTAGGGTCAATAGTAAATTCAATTTTGAGATGTTGCCTTCTGTGATTCAGGGATGACTGAAATGACCATAAAAGCCATATTGATGACCGCCGCCGGCAATGCCGATGTGCTGCAATTACGCGAGGTGCCGAAACCGGAATTGCCCTCGCCGCACCATCTGCTGGTGAAACTCGCTGCCGCCGGGGTGAATCCGCTCGACACCAAGCTGCGCGCCAATCCCGTCTATCATCCCGACAAGCTGCCTGCGATACTCGGCTGCGACGGCGCGGGCGTCGTCGAGGAAATTGGCAGCGCGGTGACGCGCTTCAAGGTCGGCGACGCGGTATATTTCTGCAACGGCGGGCTGGGCGGGGATCAGGGCGACGAGCCGGGCTGCTACGCCGAATACACCACGCTGCACGAAGAATACTGCGCGGCGAAACCCACAAATCTTTCATTGGAGGATAGTGCCGCGTTGCCGCTGGTATTGCTCACCGCTTGGGAATCGCTGGTCGAGCGCGCCAATCTGCAAGCCGGGCAAACCATCCTGATCCATGCCGCCGCCGGGGGGGTGGGGCATGTCGCCGTACAGCTCGCGCACCACCTCGGCGCGAATATCGCCGCAACGGTCGGCAGCGAAGAACAGGCCGGGCTGGTGCATGGCCTCGGCGCGGAAAAGATCATCGAATACCGCGAACAGGATTTCGTGCAGGAAACGCTGAACTGGACGGAAGAAAAAGGCGCGGATGTGGTGCTCGACACGGTGGGCGGCGAGACTTTTTTGCGTTCGCTGAACGCCGTGCGCATCGGCGGCAAACTGGTCAGCATTCTCGCTACGCCGCTCGCTGCCGCCGACGTGCAACTGGCGCGGCAGCGCAACCTGTCGCTTTGCTATGAGCTGATGCTCACCCCGCAGGTGATGAAGCTGCACGACGAACGCATCCGCCAGCGCAAAATCCTGGAACAGGGCGCACAACTCATCGAGGCAAGCAGGCTCGGCGTGCTGGTGTCGCACAAGCTGCCGCTGGAGAATGCGGCCGAAGCGCACCGCCTGATTGAACAAGGCAGTATGACCGGCAAAATCATTCTGGTGATGTAAACGTGCAAAGCTGGATGCCATCAAGAATACCCACAAAGAATTTAACCTAAAAACGGCAATTCATCCTGATGAACTGACTAGCCATCTGACTAAGCGCGGTGAAACATGCGCTAAGTCATTGGTTAACGAAAGGCACGAAATAAAGCAATTAAGTTGCATTGACTTGGTGACTCACCCATTGGGTATTCATTAGCAGCATTGAGCCCTTTGAATTTGTTCGTGTTTTTCGTGACTTTCGCGGACAACTGCTTTTTCTAGGTTTGATGGCGATCGTAAGTTGCAATGAGCCTAAGCCGGAAGTGATACCGTTTGAGCATGAAAAAACCCGCAAAGCTATTAACTATGCGGGTTCTATGGGTGTTACCGGACTGCTTTGGATACTAAAATGGTGGTGATAGGTGGATTTGAACCACCGACCTCAGCGTTATGAGTGCTGCGCTCTAACCACCTGAGCTATATCACCGCGAAGAGCGCGGCATTCTCCAGATTCCGCCTTATCTTGTCAATGCGTAGCCTCATCCACCGAAAAAGGCTAGCGGTTGCCCACAGTCACTAGACAAGGTAAAATTCCCGCCCTTTCGCTTGTGTAGCTTGTTGTGTAGCTTGTCGTGGCGGCGCATGTCGCCATTTTTTTGCTTTAATGTATCGATTAAGGAACGCCGTGAGCAACTCTTTTCTTCCCATGCAGCAAGGTTTGTACGATCCGCGCCAGGAGCGCGATGCTTGCGGGGTGGGGTTTGTCGCCAATATCAAGGGTAAGCCAAGCCATGACACGGTTAGCCAGGGCTTGCAGATTCTGGGAAATTTGACCCATCGCGGCGCGGTCGGTGCCGACCCGCTGGCCGGTGACGGCGCGGGCATTCTGTTGCAGATCCCCGATGCATTTTTGCGCGCGCAATGCGCGGCACAGGGCATCGTATTGCCAGCAGCTGGCAGCTACGGCGTGGGAATGTTGTTCCTGTCACGTGATGCCGCGATCCGTGCGGCCTGCGAGCAAATTCTTGTTGAAAAAATTGCCGTCGAAGGCCAGCAATTGTTGGGTTGGCGCGATGTGCCGGTGGATAATTCCGGCCTGGGCGAAAGCGTCAAGAAGTCTGAACCCATCGTGCGCCAGGTGTTTATCGGGTGCGGCGCAAATTGCGCCGATACCGACGCATTCGAACGCAAGCTGTTCGTGATACGCAAAACGGTGCAGCATGCGGTGCGGCGTTTGCCGGTTGCACAGGGTTTGTATATTCCCTCGCTGTCTGCGCGCACTATCGTCTACAAGGGCATGCTGCTGGCCGACCAAGTCGGCAAGTATTACCTCGATTTGCAGGATAAAACCGTAACCAGCGCGCTGGCGCTGGTACACCAGCGTTTCTCCACCAACACTTTTCCGACTTGGATTCGCGCGCATCCATTCCGCATGATCGCGCACAACGGCGAGATCAACACGTTGCGCGGCAACGTGAACTGGATGGCCGCGCGCCATGCCGCGATGTCGTCCAAGCTGCTCGGCGCGGACCTAGACAAGCTCTGGCCGCTGATCGTGGAAGGCCAGTCCGATTCCGCCTGTTTCGATAACGCGCTGGAATTACTGGTGATGGGCGGCTATTCGCTGCCGCATGCGATGATGCTGCTGATTCCGGAAGCGTGGGCGGGCAACCCGCTGATGAATGAAGAACGGCGCGCTTTTTACGAATACCATGCCGCGCTGATGGAGCCGTGGGACGGCCCGGCGGCGGTGGCGTTCACCGATGGCCGCATGATCGGCGCGACGCTGGATCGCAACGGCTTGCGCCCGGCGCGCTACCTGATCACCGACGACGACATGGTACTGATGGCGTCGGAAATGGGCGTGCTGGATATTCCGCAACACAAGATCGTCAAGAAGTGGCGGTTGCAGCCGGGCAAGATGTTCCTGATCGACATGCAGGCCGGGCGCATCGTGGAGGATGATGAGTTGAAGCAGCAACTCGCTAGCGCCAAGCCTTATCGCAAATGGATCGATCAGTCGCGCTATTTCCTCGATGATTTGCCCGGGGCCAAGATCGAGACGGCGTTGCATGAGACTTTGCTGGACACCCAGCAGGCATTCGGTTACTCGCAGGAAGACCTCAAGTTCATCCTGACGCCAATGGTCAATAGCGGCGAGGAGCCCATCGGTTCGATGGGCGCGGATGCAGCATTGCCGGTACTGTCGAATAGAAACCGTTCGCTCTATGATTATTTCCAGCAGTTGTTTGCGCAGGTGACCAACCCGCCGATCGACCCGATCCGCGAAGAAATCGTCATGTCGCTGACCTCGTTCATCGGTCCGAAACCCAACCTGCTCGGCATCGACGAAACCGAACCGCCGTTGCGCCTGGAAGTGCATCAGCCGGTGTTGTCGAATGACGACATCGCGAAGTTGCACAACATCGCCAAGCTGACTAAAAACCAGTACCAGTCGCTGGTGCTGGATATCACCTACCCCGCCGCCAAGGGCGCGCAAGGTTGTGAGGCGGCAATCGACGCGCTGTGTGCCGCAATCGACAAGGCGGTGGCGGGCGGCTACAACGTGCTGATCCTGTCCGACCGCGCGGTATCGGGCAAGCGCGTCGCCATTCCCGCGCTGCTGGCCTGCGCGGCGGTGCATCATCACCTGATCCGTGCAGGCAAGCGTACCAGCACCGGGCTGGTGGTGGACACCGGCTCGGCGCGCGAAGTGCATCATTTTGCGTTGCTGGCCGGCTACGGCGCAGAGGCGGTGTGCCCGTGGCTGGCTTACGAAACCATCATGGCGATGAGCCTGTCCGCGAAAACCGATGCCAAGCAGGCCAAGAAGCGCTTTATCAAGGCGATCAACAAGGGCTTGATGAAGGTGATGTCCAAGATGGGCATTTCCACTTACCAGTCCTATTGCGGCGCGCAAATTTTTGAGGCGATCGGCCTGAATGCGGAATTCGTCGCCCGATATTTCACCGGCACGGCAACCCAGATCGAAGGCATCGGCCTGCGCGAAGTGGCCGAAGAGGCGGTACGCACCCACCGCAGTGCTTTCGGCGCCGACCCGTTGTTGGCCAATGCGCTGGACGCGGGCGGCGAGTATGCCTGGCGCACGCGCGGCGAAGAGCACATGTGGACGCCGGATACCATCGCGAAACTGCAAAGTGCCACGCGCACCAACAATGCCGCGACCTTCAAGGAATATGCGCGGCTGATCAACGAGCAAAGCACGAAGCTGAAAACTTTGCGTGGCCTGTTCGATATCAAGCCGGCAGGAGCAGCCGTGCCGCTGGAAGAGGTTGAGTCGGCCAGGGAAATCGTCAAGCGTTTCGTCACCGGCGCGATGTCGCTCGGTTCGATTTCCACCGAGGCGCATACCACGCTGGCGCTGGCGATGAATCGCATCGGCGGCAAATCCAATACCGGCGAAGGCGGTGAGGATGCGGCGCGCTACCGGAAGATCAAAGGCGGCGAAATGCTGTCCGATATCATCGGCAAGGGACGTATCGCAAAAGATCGCGAGCTCAAGGCGGGCGATTCGTTGCGTTCGCGCGTCAAGCAGGTGGCAGCAGGCCGTTTCGGCGTGACTGCCGAATATCTCGCCAGCGCCGACCAGATCCAGATCAAGATGGCGCAAGGCGCCAAGCCCGGCGAGGGCGGACAGTTGCCCGGCCACAAGGTGACCGAATATATCGCCAAGCTGCGTTTTTCGGTGCCGGGTGTGGGGCTGATTTCGCCGCCGCCGCATCACGACATCTATTCGATCGAGGATCTGGCGCAGCTCATCCACGACATGAAGAATGCCAACCCGTCCGCCTCGATTTCGGTCAAGCTGGTTTCCGAAGTGGGGGTGGGTACGGTCGCGGCCGGTGTGGCCAAGACCAAGGCGGACCACATCGTCATATCCGGTTTTGACGGGGGCACCGGCGCATCGCCGATTTCCTCGATCAAGCACGCCGGCGCACCGTGGGAACTGGGTTTGTCCGAAGCACAGCAGACGCTGGTGCTGAACCAGTTGCGCGGGCGCGTTCTCCTGCAAGTGGACGGCCAGCTCAAGACCGGGCGCGACGTACTGATCGGCGCGTTATTGGGCGCGGACGAATTCGGTTTCGCCACTGCCCCGCTGGTGGTGGAAGGCTGCATCATGATGCGCAAGTGCCACCTCAACACCTGTCCGGTGGGTGTGGCGACACAAGACCCCGAACTGCGCAAGAAATTTACCGGCCAGCCGGAGCATGTGGTGAACTTCTTCTTTTTCATTGCCGAAGAGGTGCGCGAATACATGGCGCAATTGGGTATCCGCAAGTTCGACGACCTGATCGGGCGCAGCGACCTGCTCGATGTGAAGCAGGGCATCGCGCACTGGAAGTCGCAAGGGTTGGATTTCTCCAGAGTGTTCCATCAGCCGGACATGCCGGACAGCGTGGCGCGTCGCCATTCCGAACAGCAGGATCATGAGCTGGAAAAGGCGCTGGATAATGCATTGATCGCCCAAGCGCAAGGCGCGCTGAACGACCGGAAGCCGGTGGTCATCGAGAGCAGGATCGGCAACGTCAACCGCACCGTCGGCACCATGCTGTCGCATGAAGTCGCCAGGCGTTATGGCCAGATTGGGTTGCCTACCGATACCATCAACGTGAAATTCAGCGGTACAGCGGGGCAAAGTTTCGGCGCGTTTCTCGCGCACGGCATTTCATTCGAGCTGCGTGGCGAAGGCAACGACTATGTCGGCAAGGGGCTGTGCGGCGGGCGTATTGCCATCATGCCGCCGCCGGATTCCAGGCTGGTCGCATACGAGAATATCATCGTCGGCAACACCGTACTGTATGGCGCAACCTCCGGCGAATGCTATTTCAGCGGCGTGGCCGGCGAACGCTTCGCAGTGCGCAACTCCGGTGCCGTCGCGGTGGTGGAAGGCGTGGGCGACCACGGCTGCGAATACATGACCGGCGGCATGGTCATCGTGCTGGGGCAAACCGGGCGCAACTTTGCCGCAGGCATGTCCGGCGGCGTAGCCTTTGTGCTGGATGAAGATGGCGGTTTCAAAAAGCGCTGCAACCTGGCGATGGTTGAACTCGAACCTGTCCCCACCGAGGCCAATGCCAGCGAAACCGGCGAAGTGGAAGCGCATGGCCGCGTGCACTTCAACCACCTAAACAAGGCGGACGAACAGGTGCTGCGCGAGTTCATCAGCAATCACCGGCAGCATACCGGCAGTATTCGTGCCAAGGACATTCTGGACAACTGGGCGCAATACCTGCCGAAGTTCGTCAAGGTGATGCCGACCGAATACCGCCGCGCGTTGCAGGAAATCGCGGCGCAGCAGAAGGAGGCCGCATAATGGGCAAGATCACCGGATTCATGGAATTCAGCCGCCTGAGCGAAGAGTATTTGCCAGTCGCGAAACGGCTGAAGAATTACTGCGAGTTCACGCTGCACCTGACCGACGAGCAGGCCAAACTACAGGGCGCGCGCTGCATGGATTGCGGCATTCCTTTTTGCACTTCAGGTTGTCCGGTCAACAACGTCATCCCCGACTGGAACGACCTGGTGTACCGGGGCAACTGGCGCGAGGCGCTGGACGTGCTGCATTCCACCAACAACTTCCCGGAAGTCACCAGCCGCATTTGCCCCGCACCCTGCGAGGCGGCCTGCACGCTCAATATAGACGACGACGCGGTGGGTATCAAATCCATCGAGCATGCCATCATCGACAAGGGCGGCGAGAACGGCTGGGTGGTTCCGCAACCGGCACAGCACAAGACTGGCAAAAAAGTGGCGATAGTCGGCTCCGGCCCCGCCGGGCTGGCGGCGGCACAGCAACTGGCGCGCGTTGGGCATGACGTGACGGTATTCGAGAAGAACAGCCGTATCGGCGGCCTGATGCGTTATGGCATCCCCGATTTCAAGCTCGACAAGCGCCTGATCGACTGGCGCATGGCGCAGTTGCAGGCCGAGGGCGTGAAGTTCCAGACCGATACCTTCATCGGCGCTGCCGCACCGGGCAAAGGCGTGGCGAATGACGCGAAGAAGACCATTGCACCAAAAGAATTGCTGAAGAAATTCGATGCCGTGATCATGGCAGGCGGCTCGGAACAGCCGCGCGACCTGCCAACGCCGGGACGCGAGCTGGACGGCGTGCATTACGCGCTGGAGTTCCTGATCCCGCAGAACAAGGAAGTCGCCGGCGACGGCAACAACCCGATCTCGGCGCATGGCAAGCATGTGGTGGTGATCGGCGGCGGCGATACCGGTTCGGATTGCGTCGGCACCTCCAACCGCCACGGCGCGCTGTCCGTCACCCAGATCGAAGTGATGCCGCGTCCGCCGGAAAAGGAGAACAAGTCGCTGGTGTGGCCGAACTGGCCGCTCAAGCTGCGCACCTCGAGCTCGCACGACGAGGGCTGCGCGCGCGACTGGAGCATCGCCACCAAGGAATTCGTCGGCAGCAACGGCAAGGTCGAAAAGATCCGTGCGGTGCGCGTCGAATGGAAGGACGGCAGGATGAGCGAGATCGCGGGCAGCGAATTCGAGCTCAAGGCCGACCTCGTGCTGCTGGCGATGGGTTTCACCAATCCGCTGCAACAGGTGCTGGATGCGTTCGGCGTGGAGAAGGATGCACGCGGCAACCTCAAGGCCGACACCGAAACCTACCGCACCAGCGTGGACAAGGTGTTCGCCGCCGGCGACATGCGTCGCGGCCAGTCGCTGGTGGTCTGGGCGATCCGCGAAGGTCGCCAGTGCGCGCGCGCGGTGGACGAGTTCCTGATGGGCAGTTCCGTATTACCTCGCTAACGGGGATAGCTTGTAGCCCATAGCTTGTGGCAAACCGGGCTTGGCTACCCGCTACAGGCTACCAGCTCCCAGAACTTCTGATTTAGTGAATGGTAAATAGGGAAACATAATGAACTTCAAACTCAAGAACGACACCTTCCTGCGCGCGCTGTTGCGCCAGCCGACCGACTACACGCCGCTGTGGATGATGCGTCAGGCCGGTCGTTACCTGCCGGAATACCGCGAGTCGCGCAAGCGCGCCGGCAGTTTTCTCGGCCTGTGCAAAAGCCCGGATTACGCCACCGAGGTCACGCTGCAACCGCTGGAGCGTTTTCCGCTGGACGCCGCGATCCTGTTCTCCGACATCCTCACGGTGCCCGACGCGATGGGGCTGGGGCTGTATTTCTCCGAAGGCGAAGGGCCGAAGTTCGAGCGTCCGCTGTGTGACGAAGCGGCGATCAAGGCGCTGCGCGTGCCGGATATCGGCACCGACCTGCGCTACGTCACCGACGCGGTGACGCAGATCCGTAAGGCGCTCGATGGCCGCGTGCCGCTGATCGGTTTCTCCGGCAGCCCGTTCACCCTGTCCTGCTACATGGTCGAGGGCGGCGGCAGCGACGACTACGCCAAGGTCAAGACCCTGATGTACAACGAGCCGAAGCTGATGCACCACATCCTCGATGTCACCGCGCAGGCGGTGACCGCCTACCTGAATGCCCAGATCGAAGCGGGCGCGCAGGCGGTGATGATCTTCGACTCGTGGGGCGGCGTGCTGTCGCATGCGGCGTTCCATGAGTTCTCGTTGCACTATACCCGGCGCATCCTCGACGGCCTGATCAAGGAGAAGGACGGCGTGCGGATTCCTTCGATTGTGTTCACCAAGGGCGGCGGCCTGTGGATCGAAAGCATCGCCGACGCCGGCTGCGACGCGGTCGGGCTGGACTGGACCATCGACATCGGCGTGGCGCGCCAGAAGGTCGGCCACCGCGTCGCGTTGCAGGGCAACATGGACCCCGCCGTGCTGTTCGCCTCGCCGGACGCGATCCGCAACGAGGTCGAGCGCATCCTCGCCAGCTACGGCTACGGCAGCGGTCACGTGTTCAATCTCGGGCACGGTATCTCGCAACATGCCGACCCGGAACATGCGGCGGCGTTCGTCGCGGCGGTGCATGAGCTGAGCCGCAAGTATCACTGAACCGATAGCTGCAGCAAAAAGCCGCAGGCGTTCCCTGCGGCTTTTGCATTTCTGCGACAATCAGCGCTTATGCCCATAGTCCGCATCGCCCTCGACGTTCCGTTGCCCACCCTGTTCGACTACACGGTGGCGGAGGAGGTTGCCGTCGGCCAGCGCGTGGTCGTGCCGTTCGGCAAGCGTCAGCTGGTCGGGGTGGTGATGGAGTGCGCTGCCACGACGGATGTGGCGGCGGAACGCATCAAACCGGTGACGCAGGTGTTGCACGACAGCGCGCCGCTGTCGGCGGAACTGCTCGACCTGCTGCGCTTCTGCAGCGACTACTACCGCTACCCCATCGGCCAGACCGTGCTGGCGGCATTGCCGGTACGCCTGCGCTCCGGCATTCCTCTGACGGCGAAATCGCCCGAAGGCTATCGCCTGAGTGCGACTGGTGCGGCACTTGATCTCGAAAGCTTCCCCAAACGCAAAGTGGTACAGCGGCGCATCCTCGCCAGACTGGCAGACGGGCCGGCCAATCGGGCGCAGCTCAAGAGCCTGTCGCCGACGGTGGGCGCGCAGCTCAAGGCGCTGCTGCTTGAGGGCTATGTCGAGTGTTGCGACGTATCACCGCCCGGCGCCGCGCATCAGCTGGTCGGGGCGCACACGCTTACCGCAGAACAGCAGGAAGCGGTGGATGCTGTCATACAGGCTCAGGGCTATGCCTGCTTCCTGCTGCACGGCATCACCGGCAGCGGCAAGACCGAGGTCTATGTGCACCTGATGCACGAGGTGCTACAACGCGGCGGGCAAGTGTTGTTGCTGGTGCCGGAGATCAACCTCACGCCGCAGCTCGAACAGTATTTCCGCAGCCGCTTCCCCGACGCATCGCTGGCCAGCCTGCACAGCGGCCTCGCCGAGGGCGAGCGCCTGCACAACTGGCAGCAGGCGCAATCGGGCGCGGCGCAGATCGTGCTCGGCACGCGGCTGGCGGTGTTCGCCGAACTGCCCCGGCTCGCGCTGATCATCGTGGACGAGGAGCACGACGCCTCGTTCAAACAGCAGGACGGGCTGCGTTATTCGGCGCGCGACGTGGCGATCTTCCGCGCCAGCCGGCGTGGCGTTCCGGTCGTGCTCGGTTCGGCCACCCCCTCGTTGGAAAGCTATCACAACGCGCAGTCCGGGCGTTACCGGATGCTGAAGTTGAGCGGTCGCGCGCAGGCCGAGGCGCGCCTGCCCGCGGTGCGCTGCGTCCACACCGGCCAGACCACGATGCACCATGGTATCAGCGAGAACCTGCTGCGCGAGATCGCGCAGCGCATCGCGCGCAAGGAACAGAGCCTGCTGTTCATCAACCGCCGTGGCTATGCGCCGGTGCTGATGTGCGGCAGCTGCGGCTGGCTGTCCGGCTGCAAGCATTGCGCGGGCAAGCTGGTGCTGCACCTGAACGACCAGCGGCTGCGCTGCCACCATTGCGGCTACCAGATACGCGTGCCGCGCGCCTGCCCGGAATGCGGCGACGCCGACCTGCATCCGGTCGGGAGCGGCACGCAGCGCATCGAGAGCGTGTTGCGCGAGCGCTTCCCTGAGGCGCGCATCCTGCGCGTGGACCGCGACAGCACGCGCAGCAAACGCGCCTGGCGCGACATGCGCGCGCAGATCCACGCCAACGAGGTGGACATCCTGGTCGGCACGCAGATGCTGGCGAAAGGTCACGACTTCCCCGCGCTGACGCTGGTGGGCGTGCTCAACCCGGACAGCGCGCTGTACAGCAGCGACTTCCGCGCGCCCGAGCGGCTGTTCGCGCAGTTGGCACAGGTGGCGGGACGCGCCGGGCGCGCCGACAAGCCGGGCGAGGTGACGATCCAGACCGCCTTTCCAGACCATCCGCTATACCGCGCGCTGCAACGCCACGACTTCGACGGCTGGGCGGCGGAGCAGCTCGCCGAGCGCAAGATGGCCGGCTTCCCGCCGTTCGTCTGCCAGGCGATGCTGCGCGCCGAAGGGCGGCAGGAATCCGAAGTGCTCGATTATCTCAACCGCGCGCGCGCGGCCGCCGTCGCGCTGGGGCACCCGGTCGAAGTGTTCGGCGTGGTGCCCGCCGCACTGGCGCGCCGCGCCAACCATGTGCGCGCGCAGTTGCTGATCCAGTCCGCCTCGCGTGCCGCCATGCAGCAGTTCCTGCGCGCCTGGCAGCCGTTGCTCGACGCGTTACCCGCCAGCAAACTGCGCTGTGCTCTGGACATCGATCCGCTGGAGTTCTAGAGTGCCCGAACTGGGCAGACCCATCAACCGACCATGACTGAAGATATGACACACGCAACCCTGATCCCGTCGCTCGCCGCCATCGTCGGCGCCGATGCCGTGCTGACCGGCGCGGCCGCCGCGCCGCATTACAATGACTGGCGCGGTCGCTATACCGGCAGCGCGCTGGCGGTGGTGTTGCCGTCCGATACCCGGCAGGTTTCCGAGGTGGTGACGCTGTGCGCCGCGAAGCGCATCGCCATCGTGCCGCAGGCCGGCAACACCAGCTTGTGCGGCGCCAGCGTGCCGCTGGCGGACGACGGCGCGCAGATCGTGCTCAACCTGTCGCGCATGAATCGTATCCGCGAGTTCGATGCCGTCAATTACACCATGACGGTGGAAGCCGGCTGCATCCTGGCCGATGTGCGCGAAGCGGCGAAACAGGGCAACCGCCTGTTTGCGCTGGGGCTCACCGCCACCGAAAATATCTGCGAGATCGGCGGCAACCTGTCCACCAACGCCGGCGGTATCGCGGTGCTGCGCTACGGCACCGCGCGCGACCTGGTGCTGGGGCTGGAAGTGGTGCTGCCGGACGGGCGCATCTGGAACGGCCTGCGGGCGTTGCGCAAGGACAACACCGGCTACGGGCTGAAACACCTGTTCATCGGTGCGGAAGGCACGCTCGGCATCATCACTGCCGCCGTGCTCAAGCTCTCGCCGCGCCCGCAATCCAGCGCCACTGCCTGCGTGGCGATCGCCGGCCCGGAGGTCGGCGTGCGCCTGCTGGCGCATCTGCGCGCCGTGCTCGGCGACACCCTGAGCAGCTTCGAGCTGTTCTCGCGCAGCTGTCTCGATCTGGTGCTGGCCCACATCCCCGGCACACAGGAACCGTTCGCGCAGCGCCATGCATGGTATCTGCTGATCCAGGCCGAGGACGTGCTGCAAACCCCGCTGGAAGCGGAACTGCGCGGCGCGCTGGAGAATTTCGGCGACGGCATCGAAGAGTTCGGTACGGCTTCGGACGCAGCCCGCGACTGGTGGGTGCTGCGCGAGAGCATCGCCGAGGCGCAGAAACGCGAGGGTGCCAGCATCAAGCACGACGTGGCCGTGCCGGTGAGCCGCGTGGCAGACTTCATCGCCGAGGCGGATATCGCCTTGCAACAACAGTTTCCGGACGCGCGCAACGTCACCTTCGGCCACATGGGCGACGGCAACGTCCACTACAACGTCTCGCACCGCGACGCGGCGCGCAACAAGGATTTCATCGCGCAACAGGAAGGCGCGGTAAACCGGCTGGTGTACGAAGTGATTCGCTCACTCGACGGCACCATCAGCGCCGAGCACGGCATCGGCCAGCTCAAGCGCGACATCCTGCCCGACTTCAAGGACCCGCTGGAATACGAGCTGATGCACGGCATCAAGCAGATGATAGACCCGCACGGGCTGATGAATCCGGGCAAGATGTTTTGAGTTCGGCAGGGCTGCGATCCGCCTCACCATCATCCGTTGCCCCGGTGGTTAAATCGGGTTCAATGCGTTGAGTTCAATTGACGATGTGCGCCCGGTTGCGTCCGTGGCGTTTGGCTTCGTATAACGCGGCATCGGCCAGCGCGATCAGGTCGGTTGCGGCAGTGTCGCGTTGCGGGATGCGCGCGACGCCGCCCACGCTGATCGTCACGATGCCGTGCGGCGAGCCGCTGTGCGGAATGCCCAGTGCGCTGACCTTGGCGCGCAGTTTCTGCGCGTGGGCCTGCAAGTCCACGATATTGTCGCCGGTCGAAACCACGGCGAATTCATCGCCGCTGTAACGTGCCGCGCAGTCCGAGCCGCGCGCGAACAGCTTGGCGATGCAGTCCCCCACCACGCGCAGGCATTCGTCGCCCGCCGGTCGGCCATAGCGTTCGATGAATTCCCGGAAGTGGTCCAGCTCGATCAGCAGCACCGACAGTTCGCCGTGGGTACGCTGTGCGGCGGCCAGCAGGCTGGCGAACTGCTCGTCGAAATGGCGGCGGTTGCTGATGCCGGACACATGGTCGGTATAGGCCAGCGTGCCCAGCTGCCGGTTGAGCGTGTGCAGGTCCAGGCTGGACTGGTGCAGATGCTGGTCGTGCAGGATGCGGCTGGTGACGTCCTTCTGGACGCCGACGAAATGCGTCAGCTCGCCCTGTTCATCGCGCAACGGCGAGATGCTCAGCTCGTTCCAGAACAGCGAGCCGTCCTTGCGGTAGTTGCGCAAGGTCACCTGGCAACCTTCGCCGCGCGTCAGGGCATCGTGGATCGTGGCGATCTCGGGCTGCTCGACGTCCTCCCCCTGCAGGAAGCGGTAACTCTTTCCGATCACCTCGGCGGAGGCATAGCCGGTCATCTGCTCGAAACCGCGGTTGACGTAGATGATGGGATGGTCCTTCCGGCGCGCATCGGCGATGGTCACGCCGTCGCGCAGCTGATCGACCGCCTGCGCCAGCAGGCCGGCGGAAACATTTGTCGCCGTATCCATCTCCGCTACTTTCCGCTGGTCTTGTCCAGCAGTTTCTCCAGTTCTTCGGCGGGCAGATAACCCGGCACCTGCGTGCCGTCGGCGAAGATCAGGTTGGGCGTGCCGCTGATGCGCATTTTATTGCCCAGCGCCATGACCTTGGCAGTGTTGGTCTTGCAGGAACGCGCCGGCGGATTCACGCCATTCAGCATCAGGTTGTCCCATGCCTTGAGCGGGTCGCCGGCACAGAGCGTGTTGTTCACGAGCGCTTCGGAACCGTCGAAGATCGGATACAGGAAATGATAGACGGTGACGTCGCTGACCTTGGTCAGCTCCTTCGCCAGCCTCTTGCAATAGCCGCAGCGCGGGTCCTCGAAGATAACCATCTTGCGCTTGCCGTTGCCCTTGACCCGCTTGACCGCAAGGTTGAGCGGCAGCTTGTCGAAATCGATGGCGAACAGTTCGCGGTGGCGCTGTTCGGTGAGATTGTCGCGGCTCTTCACCTCGATGACGGAACCCTTGAACAGGTACTTGCCCTGCTCGTCGGTGTAGAGCAGCTCGTCGGCGATGACCACTTCATAGAGCCCGCCATAGGGCGTTTTGGTGATGCGGTCGATGCCGGTGAGGTTGGGGAAGTTGCCGAGCAGCGACTGGCGGATCTGCTCTTCACCGGCATGGGCGGCGGACAGGGCGGCGAACATCAAGAGACTGGCAAACAATTTTTGCATGGGGAGTTTCCCGGTTAATTGAGGGCGTGCTGGATCAGCAGCTTCTTCAGTGGCGCGAATCGGTTGACTGCATCCATTCCGATGTTGCGCATGGTACGCAGCAGCGGGTCTTCGTTGACGAACAGATTCTTCAATCCATAAGTCGTTGCCTGCATGCTGTAGATGTCTTCCTTGCGTTTTCGTTCATAACGGCGCAGCAATTGCGCGTCGCCGCAGTCGTTCTGCGCGCCGCGCTCCAGCAGCAGCTGCGCCAGTTGGCGCGCATCGCGGAAGCCGGTGTTCACGCCTTGGCCGGCGAGCGGATGCATGTTGTGCGCGGCATCGCCGACCAGCGCGAGGCGCGGTGCGGTGATGTGCGGCAGCACCAGCAGGCGCAGCGGGAATGCGGCGGGCGGGGTGATGACGGACAGCGCGCCGAGCGCGTGGTGCGCGGCATCGGCCACCTGTGCAGCCAGTTGCGCGTGAGTGAGCGCCAACAGCTCGGCGGATCGTTCCGGGCTGACCGACCACACCATCGAGACGCGTTTGCCCGGTAGCGGCAACAGCGCGAGGATGCCGTCCGGGCGGAACCATTGATGAGCGGTGCCACGGTGCGGCAACTCGCAATCGAAGTTGGCGACCACGCCGTGCTGGCGATAATCCGTAGGCGTCGCGGCGATGCCGGCCTGGTTGCGCACCCAGGAATCGCGTCCGTCTGCACCCACCACCAGACGGGCTTTCAGCGTGCGCCCGTCCTCCAGCGCTAGCGTCGCGGCATCGGCGCCGAAGCGCAGTGAGGCGCAGCGCGCCGGATGCAGCAGGGTGAGATTGTCCTGGCCTTGCAAGGCTTGCCACAACGCATGCTGTAACACGCGGCTCTCGGCGATGCAGGCCAGTTCCGGCACACCGGTGCGGTAGGCGCTGAACTCCAGCGTGGCATCCTTG
>Ga0209211_10006743_pt1 | contig 16451 bp, 11 predicted proteins | sample RifGroA2_FD_183992 | JGI IMG/M metagenome (GOLD analysis project Ga0209211, IMG submission 183992) | Groundwater microbial communities from Rifle, Colorado, USA - Groundwater A2 (SPAdes) (version 2) | ecosystem: Environmental > Aquatic > Deep subsurface > Groundwater | place: Rifle, Colorado... | reverse complement strand
CCCGGTCAAACCCGCAAACTTAATCTAAACAGTATTTCATACCATTCTCTAAAATTCGCGCGAATTAGAGAATGGTTTTCTTTCCCTGCAAACAACCACGCACAAAGCGGCGTGCAGGAATAGGTTGTAGCCGCAGAGTGCGGGGTTGAGTTGAGTGAATATAGTACCCGTTGGTGCTATGCTGGTTGCGCAAGCGAAGCTTGTGAGTGACAGAGCTAGAGAAACCCCGCACGAAGTACGGGGAGAACGTCATTTAAAGAATAGCGGGAGTTATATAAGCGAGCCAATGAAGGATCCGCGATGGAGAACGGAGGGTCCGTACTGACGCAGTAGCTTTATATGCAAGCGCGTGCCGTAACCCTTATGCGCTTCGAATTTATACCGGGGGTATTCTTTAGCTTTTCGCGCCATATAGCGGTCGCGCGTGACTTTGGCGATAATCGATGCCGCCGCAATAATGGGTATCCTGTCATCGCCATGAATCACAACTTTATGCGGGACGCCTGGAGGCAATGCCAGTGATCCGTCAAGATACACGAAGTGCAGTTTGGGCAATGCCCGTTCAACCAGACGCCGAGCGCCGCGATGAGCGGCCTTAGCGATATTGATTCTATCAATCACCTTCGGATGCACATACGTGCGAGCCCAGCGAAGTTTTGGGTGAGTCGTCAATAATCTGTACCAGGCCTCGCGCTTTGCCGCCGAGAGTTTTTTTGAGTCGCGAATTCTGCCGAATTTCGGGTGATAAAATCGAAATCCCGCCGGCGCCACAACCATCGCCAGCGCCACCGGCCCCGCCAGTGGTCCCCTCCCCGCCTCGTCAATCCCGCCAATCAGCTTTTTTTTCATGCTAAGCAAGTCCTAAACCGATTCGCCCCAGTTTTAACCAGTAAGTGTTTTCTTTGCTGAAGTTCTTATTCATTTTCCGTTCGAAAGTTGCTTGAAGAACATGCATCGCGTGCGCGACATCGCAATAGAGAGAAAATGACTTTACTTCATAATCAGATAATTTTATATATTTCTGATATTCCCTAAGCGCCCCCACTCGCTCCCATATCATACGCCGAGAATGTTTTTCATCAAACAACACGCTACAAAGCAATACCGCCAATTCTTGAATGCGAGGGTAATTGTTTGCTACAGAGAAATCTATGATAAATATCCTGCCTCTTTTATCTTTAAGCACATTTGTTTTTAGGATATCGCCGTGAACAAGAGCGTGGGGCAATTTTTTTAACTGAAGCTTCGCAAATTCCAGCGAAAGCCGAGATATGACGGAATTATCACTCTTAGATAAAAATTGTTTTTTCTTTTTATACTCCTTGAGAAAATTACAAATTGCCCAACTATCATAAACAAACGATGGTTTTAACCTAATTTGGTTAATCAGCGCTGCCTGCCGAATTAAAAATTTTGTCTCGTTTTTGGTTACTTTCGACTGCTTATCATATAAGCTCTCGCCCTCAATCCATTCCATAACACAAAGACGCACGGCAACTTTATCTAGTGTTGTTTCATAAAGAAAGCCTTGGGATACTTTGTATAGCTTTGGGTGATAAACGCCCGCGAATATGACCCTGCGAATTATATTTATATATCTGATGCAGTTTTCGCGCCCACGATATGACGCAAACAGTTTAACAAAATACTTACCTCCGTGTGTTTTTACCATTAAGTTGAAGTCTTCGTAACCAACTGGAACAACTCTATAAGAAATACAACCGCCCAGTTGGTAATCACGGCAAACCCGAATGAGCAATGGTTTTATGTCACCCTTAAAGCGAATCCGCTTTTGAAATTCGTGCATGCATAGATTATAGATAACTTGCGAGATACTCGCGATAGTATCTGGTTAGTGGCTCTAATGCTTGACCGTATACAGTAGCGTATCCCCCTCTTACCCTAAAATTCCCCGCCCTGCTATCATAGAAAAACCATGAAGTTCACGCACCTCCATACTCATTCGCATTACTCCCTGCTTGACGGTCTAACCAAAATAGACCCGATGGTCGCGCGCGCCAAGGAACTGGGGATGGATTCGATTGCCCTAACCGATCACGGCAACCTTTACGGCGCCATCGAATTTTACCAAAAAGCTAAGAAGGCCGGCATAAAGCCCATCATCGGGTGCGAGCTCTATATCGCCGCGCGCGGCATGGCGGACAAAGACCCGGCGTTCGACCAAAAACGTTTTCATCTGACGGTGATCGCCAGAAACGCCGAGGGTTACCACAATCTCATAAAACTCGTAACCGCGGCGCATCTTAGGGGCTTCTATTACAAGCCACGAGTTGATCGCGCGCTCCTGCGCCAATTCGCAGGCGGGCTCACGGCGCTCTCGGGCTGCCTCACCGGCGAAATCCCGCGCGCGATCCAGGCTAACAACATAGAACGCGCCGAGGAGCTCATCCGCGAGTATCAAGAAATCTTCGGCAAAGAATACTTTTATTTGGAACTGGGAGCCCACCCGAATATTCCCGAGCAACTTACCGTCAACCGCGCGCTCCAAGAACTTTCGCAAAGAACCGGAGCGGGCGTTGTCGCCACTAACGACATCCACTACTGCCGCGCTGAAGACGCCGAGGCGCAGGATATCTTGGTGTCGGTGCAAACCGGCGCGCGGTTTGAGGACGAAAACCGCCTGACGATGAAGCAGGACAACTTCTCGCTCCGCTCCGCCGATGAAATGGCGTCAATTTTCCCCAGCCATCCGGCCGCGATCGAAAACTCTATGCTCATTGCAGATTCAACAGATCTTTCGATCGAGCTCGGCAAAAATAAAATTCCTCCTTTCCCCGCCCCCTCCGGCTACACGCAGGAGCAATACTTGGAGTCGCTCTGCCTTACAGGCATCGAAAAACGCTATCACATCCGGCCGGCAGATTTAGATAAAAGCCCGGATCCCTATGTCAAAACAATCCGCGAACGCTTCCGCTACGAGTCTGACGTCATCAAAAACACTGGATTCGTTTCCTACTTCCTGGTAGTGCAGGATTTTGTGAATTGGGCCCGCCAGCAAGGCATTATTGTGGGTCCCGGGCGCGGCTCGGCCGCCGGATCTCTTATTTCTTACGTACTGCACATTACCAATATTGATCCCATCCACTATAACCTACTTTTCGAACGGTTTTTGAATCCCGAACGTATCTCCATGCCAGATATTGACTTGGATTTCGCCGATACGCGGCGCGATGAGGTTATTGAATATGTTCAGAAAAAATACGGGAATGACCACGTGGCACAGATTATCACTTTCGGCACCATGGCGGCGCGCGCAGCAATTCGCGATACGGGTAGGGCCCTCGGCATGCCGTATAACTTCTGCGATCAGTTGGCCAAGCTTATTCCCTTTAATCCCACGCAGGGCATGAAAGAGGGATGGCTTTCGCAATGCCTCAAAGAGGTGCAGGAGCTTAAAAATATGTACCAGCAAAATCCCGACGCCAAACGGCTGATCGACTCCGCCCTGAAACTCGAGGGCGTGGTGCGGCATGCCTCGATTCATGCTTCGGGAGTGGTAATCGCACCCGAACCGCTGGATCGGTTCGTGCCGCTGCAGTACGCCACCAGATCCCAGGACGCCGCAGCCGACGAAAATAAAGAGGTATTGGTTACCCAGTACGATATGCACGGCATTGAGGCTCTGGGGCTTCTGAAAATGGATTTCTTGGGTCTGCGCAACCTCTCCATCATCGAGCGCACGGTAAATTTGGTCGAAAAACTCCGCGGCGAGAAGATCGATATTGACGCGCTGGCGCTTGATGACAAAGAAGCCTTCAAGATCTTCCAAGAGGCAAAGACTACCGGCGTTTTTCAGATGGAGTCAGCGGGGATGAAGCGCTACCTGAAAGAATTAAAACCAACGGAATTGGAGGATCTTATTGCTATGGTGGCCTTGTACCGCCCGGGGCCGATGGAGTACCTGCCGGCTTATATCAAGCGAAAGCATAAGCTGGAACGCGTGACCTATCTTCATCCGAAATTGGAGCCGATCCTGTCGCCGACCTACGGCATCGGCGTCTATCAAGAGCAGATGATGCAGATTGCGAGAGACCTTGCCGGTTTCACCCTCCCCGAAGCCGATACCTTGCGCAAAGCCATCGGCAAGAAAATCAAATCGCTGCTTAATGAACAGCACGACAAACTGGTCGCCGGCATGATTAAAAACGGCATTAGGCCGAACATCGCCGAAGAAATCTGGGAATTGTTCCCCGCATTCGCCCGATATGGATTTAACCGCTCGCACGCCGCCTGCTACGCGCTCGTAGCCTACCAAACGGGTTATCTGAAAGCTCATTACCCCGCCGAGTACATGGCCTCATTAATGACGGCGGAAGGATTTGAAATCGAACGAGTCGCGTTTCTTATCGACGAAGCCAAGACTATGGGACTCGAAGTTTTGCCGCCGGATGTCAACGAGAGCTTTGAAACCTTCACTGTGATAAGCGCTTCCGCAGAAAACAACGCTGCTAAAATCCGTTTCGGGCTTTCCGCCATCAAAAACGTCGGCTCAAACGTCGGCTCAAATATCGTTGATGCGATTATCGCCGCCCGAAAGCTTGGCGGGAAATTTAAGTCGCTGGCCGACTTCATCGAACGCATACCGGTCAAAGACCTAAACCGTAAATCTGTTGAAGCGCTCGCCAAATGCGGGGCGCTTGACGTCATCGCCGAGCGAAACGAAATTCTTGGGAATATGGATCTTCTTTTAGGATACGCGCGCGACATTGATAAAAAACAATCATCAAACCAATCGAGTCTTTTTGGGGGCGCCGGCGGCGCGGGCGTTACCGCCATACTGCGCCTTGCGCCAACCGAACCCGCGACAAAGAAAGAACGCCTGGCTTGGGAAAAAGAATTGCTTGGACTCTACGTTACGGAACACCCCATGCAGGCGCTAGCCGAAAAGTTAAAAGACAAAGTGACGCCGATGAATAAGCTCGATGTTTCCGTTCTTCGCGGGAGAACGGTTGCCATCGGCGGCATCGTTTCAATCGTCAAAAAAATTCTCACCAAGTCCGGCGCACCCATGCTTTTCGTAACTATGGAAGACGCGACTGCTAAGACCGAGGTACTAGTATTTCCATCCGTACTCGAAAAAAATCCCTCGATCTGGCAAGCTGATAGGATTCTCCTCGTCAAAGGCAAATTGTCCGACAAAGACGGCGAACCGAAGATTCTTTGCGATCAGGTAAGCGAAATTTTATAGGCGGTCCAAAAATAAAGCCGCCGGCCGCATGCATCATGCGGTCGGCGGTTAGTCGCTCGATAGCCGAGCTGGTTCAGTATGGCTCTTCCTGTGATTTTTCGAGAGACGCCCGGACTCGCGCCGCTTGAAACGCTTCTTGACTTCATGAACCAGCGGACCTGTTCCAAAGGGGGTGAAGATCACGGTCATGATGAGAAGTGCCAGTATGATCCCCGACCACGCCGCCCCCAGCCATAGGAAATCCACCGCGCCAACTCGTAGCTCATTAAGGCATCCACGAATAAACCCAAAGAACTTCGCCACCGGTCTCGCCCCCTTTCTTTGCGAAAAGCGGATTTTTGCGGTAGGCTGTTAGCATAAATTTAGACTAAAATTCATGCCAAAACAATACCCGCCAGAAACTCTCCGCCACTCTTTCGCCCACGTAATTGCCGCCGCCGTCCAAAAACTCTACCCCCAAGCCCAATTCGGTGTGGGGCCGGTAATCGAGAACGGATTTTATTACGATATCAAGTTGCCAAAAACTATCACCGAATCAGATCTCGCCGCCATTGCAAAGGAGACGACACGATTAATCTCGGCCAATATCGTTTTTACCAAAAAAGAGATGGCCATAGCCAGCGCCATAACGCTTTTCAAAAAGAAAAAGCAACCCTTCAAGGTCGCCCTACTTAACGATTTGAAGAAGAAAGGCACGACCAGACTATCTTCGGAAGAAAAGGAGATGCTCGGCGCAAAGAAAGTCTCCAAAGTATCAATCTACGAAACCGGCGACTTCGTGGATCTTTGCCGTGGGCCGCATGTCGCAAGCACCGGCGATTTGGATCCCGCCGCATTTAAACTCACAAAAATCTCTGGCGCCTACTGGCGCGGAAGCGAAAAAAATCCGCAGCTGACCCGCATCTACGGCGCGGCGTTCGCAACCAATAAAGAACTGGATGATTACGTGCGTCTCCAGTCGGAAATCGCCAAACGCGATCACCGAGTCCTCGGCACGGCGCTTGACCTTTTCTCGCAACACCCCGTAGCGCCCGGAGCGATCTTCTGGCACCCCAAAGGCATGATTCTATGGAGAGTACTCGAGAAATTCATCCGCGAAAAGCTCGATGAAAGCTACGGCGAAGTTTCAACACCGGTGATGGTTAAACAAGAGGTCTTCGAACGATCGGGGCACTGGGAACACTACCGCGATAACATGTTGTCTCTGGAGATTGAAAAGGAAACGTACGTTCTGAAGCCAATGAACTGCCCAGAGTCAACTTACATCTACAACTCCCAACTTCGCTCGTGGCGCGACCTGCCTTTGCGGCTTTCCGAGGTAACCGATAAACTTCATCGCAACGAACCCTCGGGAACTCTAGGGGGGCTATTCCGCGTCCGCCAATTATCGCAAGATGACGCGCACATTTATTGCCGTGAGGACCAGATAGAAACGGAAATCAAAAAACTGGTTGACCTGACACAGGAAATATACCGAGTTTTCGACCTGGAACCGTCATTCCGGCTCGGCACCAAACCGGACGAGGCTATGGGCGAGCCGGCGCTCTGGAAAAAAGCCGAGGCGGCTCTCATGAATATCATGAACAACCTAAAGAAAGGCTTTGAGTTAAAGCCTAAAGACGGCGCTTTCTACGGGCCGAAGATTGATATGCACGTTAAAGACTCGCTAGGACGAGACTGGCAGTTGGCCACTATCCAGCTTGATTTTCAGATGCCGCGCCGCTTCGGCCTTTCGTATATTGACGAGAAGGGCGAGAAGGCAATACCGGTGATAATTCATCGGGCAATCTTAGGCACCTTTGAGCGCTTCATCGGTATTTTAATCGAACACTACGCCGGCGCCTTCCCGATGTGGCTGGCGCCGGTGCAGGTTGCCCTGCTGCCTATAAATGACAAGAACCGCGAGTATGTCGCGGGTGTAGCCGCAGAGTTAAAAGAGCGCGGCATCCGCGTGGAAACCGACGAGCGCAACGAATCCATCGGCAAAAAAATTCGCGATGCGGAGCTTAAAAAAATTCCCTATCTTCTCGTGATTGGAGACCGCGAGGCGACGGCAAAAACCGTTGCGGTGCGCGAGCGAGGTAAGGGAGACCTCGGCGCAAAAAACCTTGACGCGTTTATCAAGCGCGTTTTATAATCAAGCGTCGCAAAGAAGCACCTTCCGACTACCTCACGATTCCCGCGCGAAAGGAGGGATGGCGGTGTGAATGCGTTCATAAGACTGATACGGCGGGTAGCGTTGGCATCTCTGCCCCGCAAAAAACACTCCCGAAATGCGGGCACCGGAGACGCGTGCAAGAGATTCACTGAGCTCTGCGACCAATACTGGGCTGCATGGGGAGAGTGGACAAAGAAAGACTGGGATCTTAATCTTCAGCAAAAGGCCAGCGAATGCCTTAACGCGGTGCGGCAATTCTACCGGCTGCCCGAAAACGAGCGGTGCCGTAGCCGTCTTCGTAAGATCGCCCAAGCTAAGAAAATTCCGAGCATGTCGAAGACCGGCATCAGGCGCCCCCGATAGAAGACCGTCGGGGGCGCTTCACATTCATCCCACTACCACCAAGAGACCCGCCCTGACAGAGATCATATCTTTAACGGGAAGTGTAAGAATGGCGTATGCTCCAGAGAGGGTCTGTATGGAGACAACGAGATTCATTTCACCACTTACTTTTCACTGCGATATCTTAGAATATCGTAGTGGGATATAGTATCGAAAAAACATGCAGGAAAACCATCGAATAGAAACTTGGCTGCCTAAACTCATCATAATTCTGGGTCCGACCGCTTCCGGGAAATCCGCGCTCGGTGTGGCGCTCGCCAAAAAATTTAACGGCGAGGTGGTATCCGCTGACTCGCGCCAAATTTACCGAGGGCTCGATGTCGGAACCGGGAAAATTGCTAAACGCGAGATGCGAGGGATTTTACACCATCTCTTGAGTTTCCAAAACCCGAAACGCGGATTTTCGGCCGGGCAATTCAAAAAACTCGCTGAACGAAAAATTAACGACATCCAAAAACGCGCCAATTTGCCATTTCTTGTCGGCGGAACGGGTTTTTATATTGACGCGGCAGCGCGAGGAATCAAATATCCCGAGGTCGCGCCGAATCAAAAACTCCGCGGAGCGTTGGGGAGAAAACCGACAAAGGAACTTTATCGCATTCTGCGAGCGTTTGATCCGGCGCGCGCGAAAACCGTTGACCGCAAAAATCCCCGGCGCTTGATCCGTGCAATCGAAATCGCGAAAGCCACAAAAAAACCGATCCCGAAACTTTCAGAAGAAAAAGTGTACGACACGCTCTTTATCGGCATCCGCCGCCCGCGGCCCGAACTGCGAAGACGCATCCGCGCGGCCATCCGCAAGCGAGTGCAAAGAGGGCTTCTTCGCGAAACGCGAAACCTAATACAGAGGGAAATCCCCGAAAAACGGCTGGCGGAACTGGGGCTCGATTACGGAATTGCTGCCGACTACCTCAAACATCGAATCTCGCGTGAGGCAATGCTAGCAAAACTCGAGTCGGCAACTTGGCGTTACGCCAAACGCCAAGAAACCTGGTTCAGGAAACACCGCGATATTCACTGGATAAGCAATGAAACGGAAGCTAAGAAGTTAGTTAAAGACTTTCTCTCAAAAGAGTCATCGGAACAGCAACCGAAACCATGAACCCAGTCGCGCAAATATGGAGAGTTTAGCGTTGCCAGAAGTTGTCGCCTGTACAGACGCGGGGATTACGACTACTACTTCTTCTCCGGGTTTTTTGAGATTCAAGCGCGCTTTGGCATCGCGCTCAATCGCTTCCGGGGTTGCTGCGATGCGAATTTCATCTCGCAGGCGCTGGTTCTCCGCCTCGGCTGCCTCGAATTTCTGGCGCAGCGCTACTTCCTCGCGGCGCAATGCCAAAAACTCTTGATACGCTCGTAAAACCCAAAGGCTCATCAGCGCGACAGCGACAAGGATTATGAGCAGTATGATGCGGGAAACAAGAAGCTTTGGTGCAGTCATAAACTTGAAAAAGGGGTTAGTGCGTGCTAAGCTTCAAAAATCATGCTCGATACCAGACGAAAAAAAGGTGCTCGGATCATCTGGATAGTCATCTCCATTATTGCGGTACTCTCCATGGTGGCCTTCACCGTCTTGCCGCTCTTGCTTGCCTACTGACCATCATAAATAAGATTGCAGGAAACAAAAACCCTCCCACCTAGCGGGGGTTTTTGTTTCTTCGAGAGTAATCTTACCTAGGCCCTAAACGGTCACCTCTTCAGCATCTTCAAAAACACGTCCGGCGGGATTTCGACCTTGCCCATTCCCTGTTCCGCCAGCCGCTTTTTCCCCTTTTTCTGTTTCTTCCAGAGTTTCATCTTGCGCGTTCGATCTCCGCCGTAAAGATACCCCGTTACGTCTTTTCGCATGGCAGACAGAGTCTCCCGCGCGATTATGCGGCCGCCAACCGCCGCCTGAATCGGAACAGCGAACGCCTGCGACGGCAAAAGCTCTTTTAATTTTGTGGTGATGCGCTGGCCTTCTTCGTACAACTCGTTTTTATGCACCACGGCCGAGAAAGCCCTCTCACGCCTGCCGGCAATCAAAATATCGAGTCGTTCCAAGTCCCCAGCATTATATCCTTCAAATTCATACCCCATCGAGGCGTAGCCCGAGGTCGCGCTTTTCAGGCGATCGTAAAAATCTACAATGATTTCCTTCAACGGCATACGGTAAATCACAAGCATCCTCATCGCTGAAAGATAGCGCGTGTCAACATAACGCCCCCGCGTCGTTTCCAACAGCTTCAAAATGCGGCCGAGAAAATCCGCCGGCGCAATGATTTCCAGCCTCACCCACGGCTCGGCGATTTCGAGAATCTCCGCCTCGTCCGGAATATTCGCCGCGGCATAGACAGTCACTTCTTCGCCGGACCTGAACTTCACGACATAAGACACCGAGGGCGTCGAAACTATCATCTGAATCCCGAACTCGCGCTTGATGCGCTCCGAAACAATTTCAAGATGGAGCATCCCCAAAAATCCCACGCGAAATCCCCGCCCCAGCGCCTCCGAGGCCTCGACTTCATAAGACAGCGCCGCGTCGTTCAGTTTCAATTTATCCAGCGCATCTTTCAACGCGGGAAACTCATCCGCGTCCATCGGGTAAACCGAGGCGAACACTACCGGTTTCGGCTCATCATATCCGGCAAGCGGCTTGGCCGCCAGTCCGAAATCGCGTTCGGCTATAACCGTGTCTCCAACCCGCACGCCAGCCTCCTTTAAACCGGAAGCGATGTAGCCGATTTCTCCGGCCTCGAGTCTTTCGGTCTCCCGCCGTTCGGGAGTAAAGTAACCGACCTCGAGCACTTCGCTGACTTTGCTGACGGAGAGCATCCGTATACGCTCGCCTTTTCTTACGCTTCCGGAAACAATGCGTACATAGACGATTACCCCCTTGTAGGGATCGAATTGCGAGTCAAAAATTAGCGCGCGGAGCGGCTCCCTAGTATTCCCTTTCGGCCCGGGGACGGCCTCGATAATGCGGTCGAGTAAAGCTGGAACTCCCGCGCCGGTCTTGCCGGAAACAAAAAGAACTTCCGCGGGATCAATGCCAAGAAGCGCTGCGAGCTCGTCCGCAGTCCCTTTGGAATCAGCATTGGGAAGATCTATTTTGTTCACCACCGGAATGATGGCGAGCTCTTCCTTTTCCGCCAGATGCAAATTGGCAATCGTTTGCGCTTGCACTCCTTGCGCCGCGTCAACTAAAAGGACAGCTCCTTCCACTGCTGCTAGGGCCCGCGAAACTTCATAAGTGAAATCCACGTGCCCGGGGGTATCAATTAAATTAAAAATGTAAAAATCAAAAGGCAAAATTTTGGTATCCGCCTCGGGCGGATTGATTTTGAATTTTTCATTGTCATTTTGAACTTTGATTTTTGAATTTTGAATTTGCGGATGCCAAAGCATCCTTACGGGCTGCATTTTTATCGTGATCCCGCGCTCGCGCTCCAGATCCATAGCATCCAGAACCTGCTCGCGCATCTTGCGGCCCTCAATCGTGTGCGTCAATTCCAAAAAGCGATCGGCTAAAGTACTTTTACCGTGATCAATGTGAGCAATTATAACAAAGTTTCTTATCTGGTAGGCCATAGCCGTGATCAACCCCGTTAGAAGTAAGCTCCGGCGCGCCGTCGCGAGCTGCCGGTTCGCCTGCGAACCGGATTTCTAACGGGGTCAATGTGAGCTATAATAACGAAATTTCGAATCTGCATGCTAAAAGGCGCCTATTTCGTCTGCAGACGGCTTTCGTCGTCTATACTCGCCGGCAATGCTGACTGGGAGAAAGCGTGCCTCTTAAACGCCTCGACCACCGAACGGACCTCCTCGCTACCGCCAAAATACATTATCCAGGCGTAGCAGATAGCCGAGGTGAGAAAGGCTCCCGCAGCCTGCAGAAACACGCCCCAGAATGTCGTAAGCGAGACCCAAAACGATAAAATATAGAGCGTGCCGTAGCCAACAAAAGCGGCAAGCCCCGCAGCGAATACCGTTCGCAATAATGCCACCATCATGCCGTTCTTGACGCTTGCACCAAAAAATTTCTTCATTTCGAAGTTCAACGCAAAACCAAGCATCGCCATCTGCGCCACCGCGCCGAGCGCTAACGCCATAACCAGCCCGAGCACTGCCACGTCCGGCAAATCGCCGACCTTAAGAAAATCCGCGATCCACTGGCCGCTCAAGCGGTGGGCCGTAAAAAGCGAGAGTAGAAAAGGAGCGGATCCCGCAACCACCAGCACCGTCAAAAGCGAAACGGCAAATGGAAGCCGAGTGTTGCCAAGCGCGTAGAAGGCGCGGATAAAAAGCGGCGACAGGGCTTCGGTAATCATGGCGATCGAAAGAATGGCGAGGGCCGCCGCGGTAAGGCGCGTATCCCCCCAAGAAAAATACCCCCGCGGTAAGGCGCGTATCCCCCCAAGAAAAATACCCCGCCCCAAGCCCGAGCCTCACAATGTGCGCCCGCAAGACCACGGTCAAAAACGCCAGCGGCACCACCCAAAAAAGAATCGTCTCCACCATAGCGTTAAGATCTCCGGAGAATTCTTTTCCGGATTTTTTGAGCGCTGCCTCGGTAAGTTTCGGGAAAGCGGCGATCGCGTAAGACACTCCGAAAATCCCGATGGGCAAATAGCGCAGGTTGTTGGAAAATTGGAAGATCGCAATGCTCCCTGCGGCCAGCAACGAACCGAGCGCCACCAGAATAAGCATCATTACTTGGTTCAATGAGAGCGCAAAAACGCGCGGCAGCGAAAGCATGAACACCTCGGATAAACCCTGAATTCGAGACCAGCTTGTAAATATGGGCCAAAACTTCACGCGCCAAAGCACGGGGATCTGAATAGCGAGATGCAGCGCCGCTCCCAGCACCACTCCCCAGGCCAGCCCCCGCGCCCCCATAATCGGTACAAAAAATAGAATCCCCAGAATAATCCCGATATTATAGACGATGGCCGTAAGAGCAAACACCAAAAACTGCCGGCGCGCCTGCATCACCGCCGCGATGATATTGGAAAAGCCCAAAAACACCGGCGATATCATCATGATGCGGGTCATTCTCGTCATCAATTCGTGCTCCGCCGGAGAAAATCCGGGAGCGATGAAGGTCACCAGAGTCGAGGCGAATACCGCCACCCCGCCCGCGATGACCACCGCGCCGACGGAGAACACCGATAAGAGCCCGCCGATCAGCTTCTCGGCTTTACCCCGCTCCTCAGCGGAAAACTTAAGAAACAACGGTATAATCGCGGCGCTCGCAGCGCCCACCAGAAACACCGTAAAGACGAAATCGGGTATCTGAAACGAGGCGTAATAAACATCAAGCGTGCGTGAGGCGCCGAATTGCGAAGCCAGCAGCCGATCGCGAAAAACTCCCAAGAGGCGCGACAGAAGGCCGGCGGCTCCGATAAGAAAAGCTGCTCCGTGTATGGACGGAATCTCTTTCTGTAGCAGTCTTAAGACCATTTAACCAAGAGAATTGGCTGGGAGAGTTCGTATGTTTCTGCGGCAACTATTGCCCGACACCGCTTTCGTTACCGGATCCACTAGCTTCGGGGACCGGCGGCGCGCGCCGCTCCGTCGGAGGAGGTGCCGGCGGCGAGATGCCGGCGAGTGCCGCCTTGCCGGATTCAAGATTCGCAATGATTCTCTTGACTTCTTGATTGTCAGGATTGAATGTCTCGATGTGCTTGAATTGCCCGATAGCTTTGGTCTTTTCGCCCTTGCGGTCAAAGAGAAGGCCTAAAAAGTAACGCGCGTTTGAATAGCTATCGTTAATGCTGATGGCCCGCATAAACTCGCCTTCGGCTTTAGCGAAATCATTCGCCTGGTAGTAAAGCACTCCGAGTTGGAAGGCAACCCCGATGTCAAACGGCGCCAGCGGCCGCACCGCCTCCACTTGCTGAATCGCTAGGGCTAAATTCCCTTGCCTGATCAGCACCTGCGCCAGAAGATAATTGGCTTGAGCGTAATCGGGTTTTAACTGAATTGATTTCTCGAGCGAAATGCGCGCGTTTTCCAAGGACTCGGTGCGCTGTTTTGTTAGAGCTTCGGTGACTTGCGGGGTTAGGCCGGCTTGATTAAGACGCAATTGCGCGCGATCCGATAGCGCCATGTAGGTGCTCGCGCGGCTGAACTCGTGTGCGGGGTTTTTGGGATCGAATTCTAATGCCTTGTCATAGGCGCTAAGAGCGGCGCCTTCAGAGCCCTCGATGAACGGCACCAGCGATTGATAGACGAATCCCAACGTAGCCCAGTTTAGCGAGTCGTTCGGATTGATCTGGGTTGCCTGCTGGCCGTAACTGATGGCGTTAGAGACCGCCGCCTGAAAATCATTCAGCAGATTAGGGTTCTGGGCGGTATTGGCCGCGTTTACAATCAACTGGACTTTGGTGAGCCCTACCTGCGCCAGCGAACGATAATAAGTGTCGTTATCGCGGTTAAGCGTTACCGCCTGGTTCATTTGCTGGAGGGCGCCATCCACATTGCCCACCACCGAAAACTCGTTGACGCCCCTGGCAAAATAGATTGCCGCCACGTACTGTTCCGCGGTGTAATAAAGAAACGCCACGCCACCCACCATCAAGAAGATGATGGCGAGTGATGTTACGAAAGTCGCCCAGGGGTCGCCCAGGGCGTTGTGAATGTCGCCGCGCGCTCAGCAATCCGCCAGAAAGCTTTCTTCCCGCCCTCGATGCTTGCTTCATTCAGGCGCGCCACCAAACTTCCGAGCGCCACAAAGAGCACAACCTGCAGCGCGAAGGTTGTCGTGTATAACCACCAAAGAATCAACCCAAACACCACCGCCGCAAGCCCGCCCGCGAGAAACGGATCATCGTCGGTTCGCTTGGAAACGCCGCGAAGCAATGATACTAAGGCGGCCAAAGAAAACACGAGAAGTGCCAGCGCTCCGAGAATCCCCGTCGTTGCCAGCATCGTCGGCATGAAAGCCGCTCCGCCGTTAAACCTAACTGCCCAAAACTGCGACAAGTTAATGGAGGGATCGCGGAAAAGACTGTAATCCAAACCGAAAGTCCCCGGTCCTGAACCGAAAAGCATCTCACCCTTCAAGGTCGCTCTAGCGATATCAATCGTCGCCTTATATGTCGGACCAACCTCCTCTGGGAGGTTTTGCACGCGAATCAGCGTCGCGTTGGAAAGAATGAAGAAGGTCACGACCGCAAGCATGAGGAATAGAATCCCGAACCCGCGCTTGCGAAGAAGCGACGCTCCGCTCCCCGTGCGGCTTGCCATGCGAAACTGCAGACCCAAAAGAACAATCAAGGCCGCGCCAACCGCGATCCAAACCGAACGGAAGTTGATGATAAGGAGACCGGCTAGGGTCATCACAACCAGTGCCACCAGACCCGCGCGCGTCCAAATATTCTTAAGTGCCTCCCCCATAGTAGCCAAAATCCCGACGGCGAAGACGAAATAAAGGCCGAGAAGCGCTGCAACGCCGTTTGCCGTACCCACCGGGTTCACGTCTGTTCGCGCCAGCGCCGGCATAGGCACCCAGCTGGGCTGAAAAAACTGGACTAGCGTCAGCGCGGATAATATGAGACCGCCGCCCAAAAGCCACCAGACAAGCCGGCGCGACTCTTTTTCCGTATAGAATACTCCGCCTGCAACGAAGAGAATCACCGCGAATACGAGAAAGCTCGCGAAACGCTCGCCGGTGTCGTCAACGCCGATGAGCCCCCGCAAAGCTTGCGGCGAGAAGAGCGTCGAAAGGAAAAGTGTTAGCAATAAGAGTCCCAGCGCGGCGTTAATCAGTGAACGCTTGTAATAAATCCTACCGGAAAGGAGTGATTCGCCGAGCCATGAGATAAATGCCGCAAAAGCCAGAACTGAAACCACGACCTGCTTGATGAACGTGGGGGGAATAGTATTCGGGAAAAAGAGCAGCGGCGCCAGAAATGCGATAGCGCAAAGCGACCATCTGGCGACCCGCCGCCACCAGCTTTCGCTTGTCGGGAATTGACCCTCCTCAATCGCGATCGCGGACGATGGCTCATCGCCGTATGACTCTGCCCCAAAGGCACGAATATCTGTATTCATATGAGATTGCTTAAAAATTAATCAAATAAAACATCCTTCCCCAGAATAGTAGCCGTATTCTAAATGAAATGAAACAAAATAGTCAACCGAAATCCCTGAAACTACCCAACTTGCCAAAAAGAAAGCTCTGCTTTATAATATGGCGGCCAGCACATTGAGATGGCCGCTCTAGCCGATGCTTCGCATCGGAAATTCCAAATTACAAAATCCAAATCTCAAACAAATCCTAGATTCTAAATTTCAAAATTCAAAACATTTTGAATTTAGGGTTGTGGTCTTTCGATATTGTTTGTGATTTGGTGCTTACCTGCCCGCCGAAACCTCGGTGCAGGCGGGGGATTTGGTGCTTCCGCTGCGGGGCAGCGGTTGGGGAGGAAAGTCTGAACACCCATACTGCGCTTTGCGCGGTATGAAGCAGATAGCGGCTAACGGCCGCCCCGGGCTGTGCCCGGCACGGAAATTCCAAATTACAAAATCCAAATCTCAAACAAATCCTAGATTCTAAATTTCAAAATTCAAAACATTCTGAATTTAGGGTTGTGGTCTTTCGATATTGTTTGTGATTTGGTGCTTACCTGCCCGCCGAAACCTCGGTGCAGGCGGGAAATTTGGTGCTTCCGCGCTGGGTGCGGTCTGGCGGTAGTG
>Ga0209211_10006742_pt1 | contig 16452 bp, 17 predicted proteins | sample RifGroA2_FD_183992 | JGI IMG/M metagenome (GOLD analysis project Ga0209211, IMG submission 183992) | Groundwater microbial communities from Rifle, Colorado, USA - Groundwater A2 (SPAdes) (version 2) | ecosystem: Environmental > Aquatic > Deep subsurface > Groundwater | place: Rifle, Colorado... | reverse complement strand
TCAACAAAAAGAAGATCAAAATTGATTGGACCTTTACAACGGCCAAGGCCAGAAAAACATTCGGATATAAAGATAATAATTAAATGGTCAGAGCACTAGAATTTTTCCAACACCATTAGCTTCAAAGGGAATAATCCTCCCATCTGAGGACGCATCCATGTTGAGGAATGCATAACCACCCTCGCCAAAGGCATTATCCAAAGAGCCATTCTCATTTAGTTGAAATATGCGACCGTCGGTGAGGATTGCGACCTTGTCGTCGTTTAGAGCAAGGATATCGTCGATTCTGCTGATGACCAGCTGCCCGTTGCGTGGTGAATCTTCAAGGGATTGCCAAATGGAATCACTTAGAGCCTCTTCACCTAAAAAAGTTTCATCCCTTTGTCCATTGGAGTTGTAACGTGCAAGGCGCATGAAGCCCAAGCCATTATTCTCTCCGCTAACTCCATAGGCGACAATGATTTTACCATTGGATTGGATAGCCATCCGTGGATGTTCACCCTGGTTTGCGTCGTGTTCCTGCAGATAAACAACACCACCATTCCCAAACGTTGCATCCAAGCCCCCCATGGGCGTAAGCTTAGCGAGGTAAGCTGTATTCCATGACCAAAGTGGCCCTCCCCTGTTCCCATGAGCAACAATTCCTGTGATGAAGAAATTTCCATTGACGTCTTGTTTCACGTCGAAAACTCGCACATCTTCTCTGTCGTGCCTTTCATCATTGTGATTTAAGGGGATATGGACGTCGACGATTCCTCCCGTGCCAAAATTAGTGTCAATCTGCCCGGCATAAATATCGGCATGGCCTGCGACAGGAATGGAAAGGGTTGTTAAAAAAAGAATAATAAATGAGGTTCGGATCCAACAGTTTATATCCATATGTATCTCCTTATAAAAGATATGCGGATTTAATAAGAGCAATTTTTAAGCCAAGAATAAGAATAAAATTTGAAATAATATCAATAGGATGTGATTTTACTTTAAGGGCAGATAGTCAAAAATTTAACAATAAGAGAGGAAATATGTCAAAATTATGGCTTTTTAAAATTGTTTTCAATTTACACCATGAACGATTTTTCTGAGCTGCTCCCGATTATTTCCCCCACCAAGTCATAATCTTTAGCCTCATTTATTTTCACATGAAGCCAGTCCCCAACTTTGGGAGATAAAACATTTGTTTTTTTGATAAAGACTTGCCCGTCAATTTCGGGGGCCTGGCCTTCGTGGCGCCCCACGCCAAAATAATTTTGCGGATCAAAAACATCAGCCTGATATTCGTCCCCTTCAAATAACACTTTTAGGGAACTCCCAATTTTTTTCCGGTTATTTTCCAGGGAAATCTGCTGTTGGGCTTTCATTAAAATATCCCGTCGTTCCTCTTTAATTTTTTGCGGGATCTGTTTTTTTATCGAAAAAGAAGGTGTGTCTTCTTCGTGGGAATAGGTAAAGGCCCCTAAACGATCAAAACGCATTTCCTTTACAAAAGAGAGCAGTTTTTCAAACTCTTTTTCTGTTTCTCCGGGGTAGCCCACAATAAAAGTGGTGCGAAGCGCCATGGCGGGCATGGCCTTGCGCAGATTCTCAAGGAGACGGTAAATGTAATGCGATGAGGAACCGCGGTTCATTGATTTTAAAATACGATCGTCAATATGTTGCAAAGGGATATCAACGTATTTGCACACATGGGGATGGTTTTTGATAAGGGCGATCAGCTTGTCGGGGAATTGAAGGGGGTACATGTATAAGAGCCGCATCCATACTTCACCGTTAATGCTGCTTAGTTTGTCTAAAAGGGCATAGAGGCTTGTACGTTGGCCCAAATCACGGCCGTATTCATTTAAGTCTTGCGCGATAAAATTGAATTCCTTCACCCCTTCTTGCACCCCTCTGGAAATTTCATGAAAAATATCATCAATGGGGCGGCTTCTGACGGTACCCCCGCGCATAATAGGGATGGTGCAAAAAGAACACCGGTGCGAGCAACCTTCGGAAATTTTTAAGTAGCGTGTGTAAAAAGGGGTGGAATGCAGCCTGGGGAGATCATAACGAAGGGTTTCATTGGGGGCATGAACAAAGTTTTTTTGGCGTTTGCCCTTGAGTTTTTCTTCAAGAACATGGGGTAAATTCTGGAAATCACCCGAACCTAAAAAAGCATCCACTTCCGGTAATAATTTGGGCAATTTTTCAATATAACGCTGCGAAAGGCAGCCGGCGACAACCAGGTATTTCAGCTTGCCGGTTTTTTTCTCTTTGGCCAGTTCCAGGATAGTATTGATGGATTCCTCTTTCGAAGCATCAATAAATCCACAGGTGTTGACAATGCCGATGTCGGCATTTTCTTCTGATTTTCGTATTTCAAATTGATTTCTGGCTAGCCCGCCTAGCATGACTTCAGAATCGACAAGGTTTTTGGCACATCCAAGCGAGATGAGTTTGACAGAAGTTTTTTGAGAGGCCTTTTGCATACGGACTGGGGGACATAGCCTTGATGGGCTTATAAAGCAAGAGCCTCTCGTTTTTTTTAAAGGAGGAAGGAGAAGAAAGAATGGCTATTTTACAACCCCGTCTGAATCAAATATATCCCCGCTTCGGCGGAATCGCCAAGTTGGATACTTACAGTACCACTTAATTCATTGATTTGTTCGCCTGTAAGCTCAACATAGCTGATGGAAGAATTGGCCACCGTGCTGGTGGTAGGAAAGCTGCTTAAGGAATTTATGCCGGGGCCCTGTAAAACGGTTCCGCGATTGTCGTCAGCGGCGCCACGCAGGTCAATGCCGTCGAAATTAAGCTGGTCATTATCAGAAAGGCCTGTGCCGCTTAAGAACACGGCCAAGCCAAATTGCCCCATGAGGGCACGGAATTGACCATCCACGGAAACGCTGTCTCCGTAGGCGGCACGGATGATGTTCTCGACACTGGTATTGGTTGTATCGGTCAAACGATTGATCAAATCATCCCCGGAGGTGGCATTGGGCAAATTGCCTTTTTCGGCTTGTTCGTAAAGATAGCGCAATAAAAGGTAGATACCACCGCGTTGATAAAGGGAAGCGCCACAGGTAATGCACAATGAATCGATGGATTCCAAATAACCTGAAACACGTGAATAGTTCTCAATGCCGGCTGTGCTCATATCGTATTGGATATCTTCAGAAAGATGGGAAAGCCCTTCGTTTAAGAACGAATATTCAAGATCGCCGTCATTGACCAAATAATGGTTGTTGAAATTTTGGGCATGTTGAAGCTCGTGGAAAATAAGGCCCTGATAAATATTGTTCATCATGAAGCTTTTGGAGATGGCCACACCAAACGAACCGCTGGGATCGGGAATGGCCCCGACAATCATGTCGGCATCATTGCTTTGTGAATAAACACTGGTGGGAAATTCATTGATGGCGTGGAAATAACCGGTAACGATGCCCCCGGAGCCGCCTAGTTCGTTGACTTCACGTGTGAAGACGCACAGGGCTTTGCCGTTTTCATCCACATCGGGCAAGGAGCCGAAACGGGCAATTTGGTCGGGCATCCGTTCATCCACATTTTCAAAGATGGTGCTTAAGTCGGCAGCGGAAAGGCTGGAAGTATCCCGTGTATCCATATAAACAATGCAATAGTCGGAAATGTGAACGACTTCAGCGGTAATGGTTGTAGTACTTGAGCTTGAAAGTGAGTTTAAGACTTTAAATGTGCGTTGGTCTCCCACAGTGGCTGCTTTCATGGCTGCCGCTGACATAAGGGCTTTAGAGCCTGATTTTGAATTGGTTCGTAGTGCTTCAAGATCAAGGCTGGCTTCATCTTGGCGAAGCATTTCATGAAAATCTTCAGTCATGTTTTCGGCCATGAGCGCTTTTCCAAGCATCGCTTTTGGATTAAGAGAAGAAAGCGAGCTTCCTACTTCATAGGCTTCTGTTGAACCGTCTTCACTATAGTTATAAATGGCCACCACATATTCAGTTGAATTGCTTACCATCCCAAAATTGATGGTGGCGGAATTGTCACTAGCGACTGTAACAGCAGAAACAGCTCCCCCTTCCAGGTCCTCCCCGCTAAAAATGGTACCAGATGAACTTGAGCTTCCCGAAGAGCTTCCTCCACTGCTGCCCCCACAGGCTGCGAGGGTTCCGATGGCAGCAAGTAAAGTGAAAAAACGAATTAAAGAAATGGCTTGAATCATATTTTTTACTCAGGGTTCAAGCCGTTAATAAGCAATGACTATGCCAATAGAAGAATTATAAATTATCTATTAATTTCAATAACATATGATTTTTATCAAGGAGGATTTGTTATATTTATGGGTAATTTTTTACCCCCTAAATATATAAAATAGGGAGCCCATCAAAATAAATATAAATAAAAAAGAAACCCCAAATCCTTATTCTGAATCTCTTGAGATTAATTATTGAATGTTTTAAGGAAAAACGTTCATTTTTTCTTTATAAAAGAGGGGATGCTATATCTAAATGAGAAAATCAGGCTTATTCCTATTTTGATAATGCATAAAAAACCCCCTGTAGATTTTGCCTAGTCAGGTTGGTGTTTTGTCGGTAAAGAAGGACCCCATGTTTCGTTACAAAGCTTTTAGCGAAGAAATAAAGCAGGTTTTTGGTCAGAGAGTTGATCGTATTACTCTCAATGTAGGGATGACCTGTCCGAATGTGGATGGCACAAAAGCCAAAGGGGGTTGCACCTTTTGTCAGGATGTTTCTTATTTGGGCGCTAGTTTTAAGGGAAGAGATTCCCTTTATGAGCAATACACCAAGGCCTTGGCTTATTTAGAAGGGCGTTATCCATCCGAAATTTATTTTGCCTATTTTCAAAATGGAACCAATACCTATGCCCCTCTTTCCACGCTTCGTTCTTATTATGAAGAAGTGATCACCTATCCCAAAATAAAAGGCCTCTTTATTTCTACACGCCCAGATTGTATTAATGATGAAATTGTTTCCCTTTTGTCAGAACTTAATCAAAAGACCTATTTGTGGATTGAAATGGGGGTACAAAGCCATCGCAATGATCGATTGCAACAAATAAATCGGGCCCACACCATTGAAGAATTTGAAGAAGCTCTTCAGTTACTAAATCAGGCCAAAATTAATGTGTGTGCCCATGTCATGATTGGATTACCTGGGGAAACACGGGAGGAAAATATAGAAAAAGCCCTTTATTTTTCACGCCAACCCATTTGTGGTCTTAAAATTCATAACACGGTTGTTTTCAAGGGGACCCCTCTTCAAAAACAGTATGACCAAAAAATGTATGAACCTCTTACTTTGGAAGAGTACACACACCAGTGTGTCGATTTTATCGAACATTTGCGTCCGGATATTACCATTGCCCGCTTAAATGCCCATGGTCCACGACATTTAACCATTGCTCCTTTGTGGTCTGTGAACAAAATGGCCACCATGAATGCCATTCATGACGAACTTGAGAGAAGAGAGACTTGGCAGGGGAAGAAGCTGTAGGGGCGATCCTCGCTTGTCCGCCCTTGGAGGATGATCGCCCGTTGACGGTATGACAGGTCGCGACCTGTCACTACAAGGGCGAACACCCACCAAAGGCGGGCAGGCAAGGTTCGCCCGTACGGTTCCCTATTTGTCATGGATAAGAGGGTTTGCTATAAGGTTTTAACATTTCATGTTTCAAAAAATAAAATACCTCTTTCTTGTTTTTGTCGCGATCATTGGCTTGTTTTTGGCCAAAATTTTCTTTTTGGATATTCCATCCTTAAAAGTTTTAAATCCTCACAAAACGGCTTTGATGCAAGCCAAGGGTGGGCCTATCACCCAAACCTGGGTGGAGTTTGATCAAATCCCTTATCATCTTAAAAGAGCCATTGTCCTTGCCGAAGACAGCCGGTTTTATGAGCATGGGGGAGTTGATTATAAAGCCTTGAAACTTTCGTTTAAAAAAAATGTGAAGAAGGGAAAATATGTTCGTGGGGGGTCAACGATTACCATGCAACTGGCCAAAAATCTTTATTTAACCCCGAAGAAAGCCCTGTGGCGCAAGGGGCTTGAGATTTTGATGGCGATCCGCATGGAACAGGTGCTAAGTAAAAACCGTATTTTGGAAATCTATTTAAACGTGATTGAATGGGGCCCGGGTATTTATGGAGCAAAGGCAGCCGGCCAACATTATTTCCGTAAATCGGCAAGCGAATTAAACCCGGATGAATCGGCTTTTTTGGCGGCCATTATTCCAAGCCCCATCAAATGGGGCAAAAGAATGTCTCCCGGAGGGCCGTACATTCAAAAAAGAACAAACCGCATTGCACGGCTGCTTAATTTGAATCCATCAGTGAATAAAAAAGAAATTGAGCGCGAAATTGAAGAGGCCAGAAAGGAAGAGGAAAAGGCTGAAATGATGGAAGATGGAGCTATTCCGGATGAATTATTTTATTAAATAACGAGTGACCCTTCGACTACGCTCAGGGTGTCCTTTGTGTTTTAATTGGACATGGTGTCCGCCGGAGGACGGATCAGCCTCCGGCTGAAGCCTAAGTCGAACCATGCAAATCTAAAAAGGAGAAACTATGAATGTTCAAAACCCAAATCCAAATCCAACCACTCCCAACAAAAAATTCCCCACATGGGCCAAAGTTCTTATCGGCTTGTTTGTTGTCTTTGTTTTCATGCTGGTGCTGATGGGGGTAGCTTTTAATATGTGTGCCCATTACCTGACCCATGGTGGGGCAGAAAAAGTGTTGGAAAAAGGTTTTGAGAAAATCATCGAAACCCAGGCCAAAAAGGAAGGCAAGGATTTGGGAGATGTGAATATTGATTTTGACAAAGAGGGTTTTTCAATTTCTGACAAAAAAACGGGGGAAGTTTTTTCAATCCAGGCCGGAAAGAAGATTCCTGATAGTTTCCCGAAAGAAATCCCCATTTTTTCACCCTCCACCATCGTTTCAACCGTGGTGATGGGCCCTTCACAAATTGTTGTTTTTGAAACATCGGGTTCTTTTGGGGAGGTTTTTTCTTTTTATCAGAACAGCCTTCCCCAAAAAGGATGGACCAAGATGTTTGACATGAACCCTGATGAACAGACCTCATCGGCTGCTTACCAAAAAGAGCAGGAAATGCTTCATGTGTCGGTTTCTTCAGAGAACAACAAGGTCATGCTGACCCTGAACCATTCCAAGATGAATTAACCATCCCTATGACGACTGAATTTGAAAAAAGAGGGGTGCAAAACCCGAAAATCATCGATTTGATCCGTTTGGATAAATCCGATGATGCCGTGGTTTTGCACATGATTGAACCAAGGCCGTGGCTTAAGACTAAAGGGCATTTTTTGGAAATTGAAGACAAGTTTAACAGTTATTTGGCGTATGTTTTGGATGGTTTTTTGGCAAAACATTACCCCCAGTATGCCGCGAAAATGGTGCGGTTTGTCTTTGAATGTGCCGCTTGCCCAAGCCGCGATGAAGAACCTTTTATAACAGCTATGAAAAGCTATGCTCTTTCACACAATATTGATTTTGAGTTGAAGGTGTTGACCGATGAAGAGAGGGAAAACCTGGCAACGGAATTTGAGTCGAAGCCGTAGGGGCTGTTCCTGCCTGAGGCAGGCACGGCATGAACAGCCCTTACAAGTGAACATGAAATCTTATTTTCTCAAAGTTTTCGTGAGTGTGGGGATTGTTGTTTTTTTGGCCAATCGTATTGGCTGGGGCGATTTGGCTTTGGTGTGGAAAAGTGTGCGCGTTGGGAGTCTGGTTGCCGCTGTATTAGCCAGTTTCTTTTTTTATTTTTTTTCATCCCTTATTTTAAAAATCATTTTTTCTGCCCATGGGCTCAAGCTGAATATAAGGTCCATTTTTCTAATCAATGTGCGCAGCATGTTTTATTCCCTTTTGGTGCCAGGGGATCTGGCTTCAGTGACCTCTCGGTTCCATCATTTCAATAAAAAAATCCGTTTCTCTTCAAATCAATCCGTAGCTCCCCAGATCATGTCCTCCATGCTTTGTGATCGTCTTTTTAATTTGGGGGCCCTGATGTTATGGTTTATGCCGCTTTTGATTGTGGCCCCTTTGCAAGGGGTCGGCAGTGGGTATCAAAAAGTCGGAGCCTTAGTGGGGATATTATTTTTTATTTTCCTGATTCTGGCCCTTAAATTACCTTTGCCTATTTTTCTTTCCATTATTCCCCGTTCCTTTACGCGGGTGCGGCATTTTTTTTCCGAGGCTATTGAAAGTTTTCAGGGGATGCCCGTATCCCTTGTGATGGGGACAGTGGGTCTCTATTTTGCCTACCACATGCTCTTTTTTTGGACTGTGGATGTTTTACTGGTCAAGAGTGTGGGATGGACTATTCCCTGGTTGGAGTTGGCCTCGATTATTTTTTTGGTTCGTTTCATCAGGTTTATTCCGATTAGCATTGGAGGTATTGGCTTAAGAGAGGGTATTTACCCCTTGCTTTTGGCAGGGTATGGACTTTCTTTGGAACAAACGGTTTTTTTCGGATTTTTGGGGTCGTTTCTTGTCATTGTTTCTGGTTTGGTAGGAGGCATTTTAGAAGCTTATGTCTGGTTTGGAGAACATCACTGATATTTTGTTGTATGTTGCGATGAGTGTGGCGTGGATGGCTTCTGTTTTGGGGCTTTACGGGCGGCATCGCGACCTGCCCGCTTTTTTTACAGGGCCCCAAATTTGCAAGCTCGAAGGCCATGGTTGCCAGGTTTTGTTTCGCACCAAAGACGCCGCTGTTTTAGGCCCCCCCAATTCCTTGCTGGGGCTTCTCTTTTTTAGTGCCCTGCCCATTGCTCTTTTTCTGGAAATAAAAATCTGGATTCTTTTTATCGCCAGTGCGTTTTCTTTGCTCATGACATTTTACCTGGGATATTTGCTGATAAGCCAAAAGCTGGAATGCCGCATTTGCTGGACGGGGCATTTTGCCAACGCCACGGTGTGGCTGATGCTTTTGTTGAAAATGGTGGGGTTTTAAAAATGAAAGCTTACAAAACTTATCGCATTTTCATTTTTAGTTTAGCCTTATTTTGTGTTGTAACCGCTTTGGCCACCGAGGTTCTAAACAATCTGCATTTTAAGGTGCAGGGAGAAATTTTTCCGTTTTTTTCATGGTCTCTTTTCTCACGGGTCCCCAACTTAAAAGAAGACTATGGAATCAAAATCAATTCCATCGATGGGCAAGATATAGGTTCGGTATGGTTTCAGGATGCTGAAAGCCATTTCAAAAAAGCCCATGTCATTGATGCCTATGTTACCATCAAAAAAATGGGACTCGCTTTTGAGAATGGCGATGGAGAAAAACTAAAAGAACTCCAAGGTTTTTTTGAAACATATTATCTTGAAGGGAAAAAGGTAAACTATACGCTTGAAAAACGAAGTTTTTATCCATTGAAACGTTTTAAGACGGGTGAATTTGAATCGGAAAAACCCCTATTTTCTAGCAGTCTGTTGACAAACCAAAATTGACCCTTCGACGTGTCCCATTTTTGTAAGGGCAATTCATGAATTGCCCTTACATGAACATGCCCCGTCCCGCAAACGGGCCCCCGCTACGCGGTGGTCGAACCATGCGGTTGATTTAAAATGAAATTGCACTCCATCAGAAAATTATTGTGGAAAAATGAGGGTGTCATCCCTTGGCCCAAGCAATTTCATTTGGCCATCAACCGTTCTTTTTTTATTGTTCAGGCTTTTTATGCCATCCATTTATTTCTTGTAGTCAGTGATTTTAACTTGTGGCTTGAGTGGTCAACGCTTTCCCAAATATTGCCCCAGTGGCCTGTTTATTGGGTTCATCAAACGGGGGTGTCCAGCGCTGTTCATCTTATTTTTTCATTTAATATTATAGCTGCGATCGGAGCCATGTTTTTTCCTGAAAAAAGATGGGCAAGGCTTTTTGCGGCTGTGGCCATTTTTGAATTTTCGGCGTTAGTTCTTTCTTTTGGAAAAACAAACCATACCGAACATGCATGGCTGTGGGTGGCCCTTCTTTTTGTTTTTTTGCCACAAGCCTCTCTGAAACAATTACATGTCTCGGTTAGTTTGGGACGACGTTATCTGCAGGTGTTTTGGTCGGCTCAATTTTTACTTCTTATTTTTTATACCCTGACGGGGTTTTGGAAACTGGTGGCCGGATTTTATCAGTTTTTTTTGGGTGAGACGGGGGCTTTTTCCCTGAATGCTTTGGCCATTCATACGGCTGCGCGGCTTATGGAAACGCACGCAAACAGTTTTTTGGGAAATTTTTTAATCGAGCATCCCTTGATTTCAGGGCCTTTTTTCTGGGGGGCCATTTATCTTGAGTGTGCGGCTTTTTTTGTGGCCTTCAGGCCGCGCTTGCATCGTCAATGGGGCTTGGCGATGATTCTATTCCACATGGCCAATTTTTTGGCCATGACGATCAATTTCAAGAAAAACATCCTTGTGCTGGCTCTTCTTTTTGTCATGAGCCCATTTTTTCCCGAACAATCAAAATGGCTGCGTAATTTTTCTGATTGGCCCCTGATAGGAAGGTTGGTCAAACGATGGGCCCCTTAGTCAGCTATATTGTCCCTTGTTATAATTATGGGCGCTATATCGAGCAGTGCCTCCGTTCCATTTTGCAACAGACTTATTCAAATATTGAAATCGTGGTGATTAATGATGGTTCCACCGACAATAGTGAAAAGATCATTTTGCAATTAGCCACACTCGATAGTCGCATTCGTTATTTTACCCAGGAAAACAGGGGGCTTCTCCCCACCAAAAATCGCGGGGTTTCTGAATCAAAGGGAATCTATTTTTCCTTTGTGGATGCAGATGATTATGTCCCTGCAGAACGAACGCAAAAAATGGTCGAGGTTTTTGAAAAAGACAAGGATGTCGTATTTGTCTACGGCGATGCCTGTGTGGTGGATGAAAAGGGGAAGCCGATTAAAAACTTTTTTGAGGTGTACCCACCCGTTAATGGCGAGTTCAGCGTGGAAATGTTTGCCCATTATTGTTTTGTCGATTTTTCAGCCAGCATGTTTAGGCGAAGTGCTTTTGACAAAACGGGTCCTTTTTGGTCCCTGGCCCCCAGGGGTGAAAGTCAGGATTATTTAAAAATGATGGAAGTGGGTTTGGAAGGAAGGGTTGTTTGTTTAAGGAATACAGTGACCGCTTTTTACAGGCGCCATGGGGAAAATGTCACCGAAGGCCAAATTGAGAAAAAAGTGGAACGGTATGCCTGTCTTCAAAAAAGTTTGGAGGAATTTATCAGACGGCATCCTGGCTTGGAACAGAAGATTGGAGAAAAACGTGTTCTATGGCGCTATGCCCGGTGCCATTTCATGGGGGGGTTTTATGCGGGGTTGGCCAAACGTTGGGATTTGGCCCGAAAAGAATATGCCCGGGCCTTTAGACTTTACCCTTCTTTTGTCAACGCCCTGGCCTGGATTTCGGCCGGAAGGGGAGTGGCCTTCTTGGGATATCCCCTTTACCGGTTAGTGGCTCGAAGGCTATATTAATCGCTTGATCGCTGGGGGGTATTGTGGATATAAGGAACCCCTTTTTGGGGGCGTAGTTCAGTTGGTTAGAACGCCTGCCTGTCACGCAGGAGGTCGCGAGTTCGAGTCTCGTCGCTCCCGCCTTCGCCCCGCTGCGCGGGGCTTCGGCGTGGTAACCCCGCCAAAAAAATTAAGCCCGCAAAAGCGGGCTTTGTTTTTAATACATTAGGTTATTCAAAAAGGTCTGGATGCAAGGCGCACTCAAAATTTTGACCGGAGCGTACCTTTGATGGTACGTGAGGATCAAAATTTTGAGTGCAACGCAGCCCCGAAGGGGTCCCGTAGGGACAGACGGACCTTTTTCAATAACCGGCCTCGGGCGTTTAACTCAGCGGTAGAGTGTCACCCTTACAAGGTGAAGGTCACAGGTTCAAATCCTGTAGCGCCCACAAAAGTACATGCAGGTTCCCCGCCGAAGGCGGGTCCGCCTCTGGCGGAAAATCCTGTAGCGCCCACTTAATTTTTTCTCGACGATGCTTGAAAATTTGGAAGCATTGTAAAAAGGTTTAGGGTCAGTCATAAGAAAGGACATCTTATGGCTTCAAATCACTTATCTCCTGTTCTCCCTTCTGCAACGGGAGTTATCGATAATGCAGGGGACCATTCCCTTCTTGTTTCGCGTGCGCGCCATCAATTTTCTCTGCCAGAAGCTCATCAAGTGGTTATTGATGCCCAATTTTCACCGGAATCGGTGGATGCCGCTCTGACGTGGGTTCCTCCCTTATTACAATTTCCTTTAGGGGCTTTATTTGGTTTGTGGGCCGGACCAACGGGCCGTTATGGAATGGGATATGGCGGTCATAACCCTCGCCTTGGGTTGGGGGGCACCTTGGGAGTTGAAAATGGCGCCCTTGATTTCCCTGTGGGGGACTTTCATGGGGGAATTCTTTCCGGAGCCCAAGTATTCAATGGGGGTATGGTTCCTCCTGATTTTTCTTCGGTTGATTATCAGGTACGGGGAACACTCGAAGCTTTCTCCGTGGGCCATCAAAAATGGCGTCTCGGGATAGGGCCGTTTGTAGGGGGACCGGACTTGTTTTATGGGGGAGGTGTGACTTTTACTTGGAATGGATCTTCTGAAGACAAGCCTATTGAGGAAACGGCCCCTGTTTCTTTCCCGCAATCAGAAGAGGATGTTTCCAAATATTTTTCTGATATTGATTTGCATGTAACCGATGATGATGTGAAAGGTATGCGCGGTTTCAAAGATCTTTATGGAAATTACATCGGCGCACTTAATTCTGTGACGCAAATTGCGGGGATAGAGCCCTTTATGAATCATTCCGGTGTCAAACGGAATGATGCCATCACTTATGTTTTTAATCTGGCCAATTTTGCGGATAAAAACGGCAAAATCCCCGATGAACAAACGCTTCTTCGAAAAATAAAACGTTCCCTCCTTTTTCTGTTCCTGCACGGAGATGCCCAGACAAATCCCTATTATGGTCGCTTTGACCGGTTTCGTTTTTTGGTGACAAAGCATCGCGCCGAAGTGGAAAGGCCCAAGGACGAAAAATTCCAGTGCGGAACAGTTTCGGGAATTGAAAATTACGGGGATGATATTTCAGAATTTCTTTATAGGGCCGGTTTTCATAATGCCACCATTGTCAATGTGATGAGTGATTGCCGTTCGGAAGGGGCCCCTTTTGATTTTAATTTTTCTGGTCGCTTGATCGATGACTTAAAAGCCTTTGTCACCGCCAATCCTTATGCCACCGAGGAAGACATTGTTCCGTTCCTTTCGGGGATCCTTAAAAATTTGGATGAAAACAGGGAAAACCTGCAGGTGGAGCTGGCAAGTCTCTCCGGATTACGGGCCGCCATTGGTCAGGCCCTGACCACAGGCAGTCTGGAACCGCTTCAGGAAGCTCTTATCACCCATTATTATCATCCGCGCATCTATCTTGGATTGGGCAGCGAAGAGGATTATGCGATTTTGTCGCACGAGTTGGGGCATACCTTACAGCTTGTGCGTGCAGAAGGAGGAAAGAGGCATGCCGTTAAGCATTATTCTGAAATGGATGGCTATGTAGAACACACCGAGCGCGGCAAACGTCTGACAGAAGGATTGAAAACCGTTGCGGGAAGTAAACAACAGGATTTGCTAAAAATCCTGGCTTCGGACCGGGCCCGTCGTTTATTGCATAAAGAGGTGGGCGTTTTGTTTCCCACTCTTTTTGTCAGTCATAAAGAAGGGGAAATGCCCACAGAAGCCGATGTGAAAATAGCCTTGAAACATTCCCGCTATTACGAACCTGTTTTGCAGGGATTAAGTCAGGGGTATTTGCGGTGGAAGGAAGGGGGGTTGTATTTGGAAAAGGGATTGTGGCAGTTAGAAATGAAAATAAATCCAAAGACGGGCTTGTTTGATATAAGTGATGCGGCCAAATGGCAAGCGGGCATGATGACCGAGTCAAACAACCCCCTGGCCCCCTATGATCCTGTGAGTTGTGTGCTTATCAAGGAGATTCTGGATGCCCAAAAGGGAGAGTAGTCATAGTGTTCCTATTGTCATAGTGTTCCTATTTGACAAAACAGGAACCTCAGGATAGGGAACCAAGTTCCTAAAACCTCTATTTTCTATTAACTCATGCCATTTTCTAATTTTTGCGCACTGGAAAATAGCATGGGAAAATAGAGGGAAATTTTCGCTGCGCAAAAATTTCGGCCAGGTAGCTTCCGCCAGAGGCGGACAGGCAGTCGGATCTCCTTCGCTACCTGCCACATTGACAATTTGTTTTTCTCGGCCAGGTAGCTCAGTCGGTAGAGCAGAGGACTGAAAATCCTTGTGTCGGCGGTTCAATTCCGTCCCTGGCCACAGTAAAAAGTCCATCCAATACAAAGAGTTGTTGGGTGGATTTTTTATTTCTGGTCTGACCGATTCCCGATCTTGGGACAAATCTTGGGACATTTTGTCCCAGGATTTTTAAACAGCTTCTTTGGCAGGACTTTATTCAAGGATTTAAAATCATTGGTTTGTGATCAAAAAAATAGCCCAAAGCAAGGGTAGTAAAATATCAATAATTTTTTGAGTGGTGGTTTCTTAAAAAGTTTCTCAAGAATTTGAAATCTTGGTTTAGTTTTATTGATACAAAAGGTGGATGAGATTATTCATGACTGTGTTCATCGGATTGTCCTTGAGGCCAAAGCCACGCGACTCCTAAAAATTGAAGCACTGAAAGAAAAAGAAAAGTTGAAAGAACAAACACGTCCGGTGAGTTTTCATCCGAAAATCCGAAAAAAGATTTTTCAATGGAAAGATCAATGTCTTCTGAAAATCTCTTGATAAGCCCATACACTTTCGAAAGGGATGTCCCTCCTTTAAAAGTGAGATGATCTTTCAGCTCGGCTACGTTGAAAACTTGTTCCAGAGCCCACACCACCCAATAATCTTTTTCAATAATGATGGAAGCCATGCCCGTTTTGGGTTCTACGCTAGCGAAGCGTAGGCGTCTTTCATCAAGGGGCATTGAAAAAATTTGAGTCATTTTTCTTCCTTCAGCAATCTGTTGATCAACTCTCTTACCCATATTGGGGCATATTTCAATGCCTTCTTGATTTCTTGTGGGGCAATTTTATCCAGATGCCTTTTCAGAGTCTGTTCCATTTTTTCATCTATTCGTTGCTCCCCAAAGTGGCGCAACGCTTGAATGAGAAGTCCCATTTTAGTTCCGGCCAAGGCTGTATTTTGAGGAGTAGTTCTCCTGAAATTAATTTCTAATTTCCCGATTTTAACTTTTTTAGGAACTCCATCCGTAACATACACCACGCGGGCCGGCACTTGTTCCGAAAACCCCACCGCATTCGCAGCATAAGCTCCTGACTGTTGGATCCGCACGCCATATCTTTGCGCGATGGCTTTGGCAATCAGGTCTACATCGGGCGGCAATGTGCCCAACTTCTCATGCTGCCTTGGATAATCGTAAAGCCCTCTGGATACACGTCGAATCAGTCCAGATTGCTGAAGCCTCTGCAAAGCCTTCTTCACCGCCTCATGATTGCCAAGGTCGGAAAAATGCCCCACTGTAAAGCACCAACCCTTACCGTGGCCATAAATCCTATTTTTTATATTAATTTCAGTATTTTGTAACATAGTTTCAACTATTTAATGTCCCTAAAACAACCTATTTTAGAGACATTATCTATGGTATTTAGAAACAAAACAACCTGTTTTTTATGGGAACCTATCAATGATACCTGTCACAAAAAGCGTCTATTTTTGTGACAGGATGGTGAGGGGCATACAGATGTTGATAGGCCATTTACAAAATTTGGATGGGACTAAATGACCTCTCGTTAAATTGAAATTGCAATTTCGGCTTTCCGAACCCCGCCGTTTGACAATTTGCCGGATTCCCATAATGCTATCGAGCAAGGAGCGTTGTTTTGTAATATGTTGGGGAAATCGATAAATATGGAAGATGATACACCGTTTGACGAATTAATCACTCAGCTTAACAAGCTTGGGAATAAATCAGATGCCAAGTTAAATGGCTCTTTTCTGAAAGAAATAAAAGAAATTTATCTCCTGATGAAGGATGTGTCTCGATCCTTGGCAGCAATATGTGAAATTTTATCAGGCCTTACACTGCCCGATCAGATAGGATCAATCAAAAATAAAATGGAGAAGATAGATTCCTTAACAGTAAGAAAGATGGCAAGCATCAGGTTGTTTGAAGAGGAGTTTAATAAAGTATGATTAATCTTTTATTTAATTATTGGAGCCGTAATATCCTGGTTGCTTACACATCACTATCAGAACCCCGCTGAGGACCACGGGCGTAAGCCCGTGGGTGAAAGCGGGTAGCAGCGAAGCTGCTAATGTTTTATAGGGAGGGGGGGTCAAATCAAATTAAGTGCCCATGGGGCTTACCGTCACCAATATCATGTTGTTTGGATTTCAAAGTATCGAAGGCGAGTGTTGAAGAGAGGGGTAAAGACGTATGTGGAGAG
>Ga0209211_10006741_pt1 | contig 16455 bp, 11 predicted proteins | sample RifGroA2_FD_183992 | JGI IMG/M metagenome (GOLD analysis project Ga0209211, IMG submission 183992) | Groundwater microbial communities from Rifle, Colorado, USA - Groundwater A2 (SPAdes) (version 2) | ecosystem: Environmental > Aquatic > Deep subsurface > Groundwater | place: Rifle, Colorado... | reverse complement strand
CCACCACCGGCCTTATGAATTTGGTTGCGGAACCAATTTAGTATGTCTGTGTCAATACGTATAGTGATACGAGTTTTTCCTCTTGCAGGCTTCACTATTGCACCCTGTTCTGCATCGTCAAAATCATACTCTTTTTCTTTCATAAATTTCCCTTTCTTTTTTTGTGGCTGTGCGTGCTGAAATTAGACGTATGTCATTGTTCCTGTATGTGTATACAACAACAAGTGTACGGCTAAGAAAATCCATTCCAATAGTTACAAAACGCTGTTCGTTCCCAACGTAATGTTCTTTAATGGTTAATGCCCACTCATCTTCAAATACTCCAACTGCATCGGCGAAATCTATACCATGTTTCTTTAAATTGGAATCTGCTTTCTCGGGGTCCCATTGGGAGGCATAAATGAATTGTATGTACAGTATATGCACAAGTCAAATACAAAATAGATATTTTATAAAAGATGCAACCTGCAATGTCGACATGGACTAATCGGGATAAAAAGGATGGGCGGGATGGTTGCAACTAAGCAAGGTTAAAAATTCTATGATTGGAAATTTTGAAAGAGGGTTACTGTAGCATTCAAGCCTTAAAAGCAACCACAGACTTCGTCGTGAGCGCTCAGTCGAACGATTTCGCAGATTACACAGATTTTTGTTTCTTCTGTTTTAGGCTCGTGAGGCACTGTCAGACGAAAGGGACAGAAACAGATACGTCATCATGAAAATGGGGATAGGCCAAACCTAATCCACTACGTCAGTTCCCTACTCTACCCAATTGGTAATTCATTCGATTGTTAGATATTCCATACGTAGCAAGCTATCATTAAATTTAGCTTTTTTAACTTGTAGCTTAACTTCTCGAACTTTACACCAATCAATTATCATATTCATATGTGTTTCACTAATATTTTTACCCAAAATTATGGACTTTAAGAAATTGGGCGGAAATTTCATTACGCCTGGTTTATCAAGTATTCTAGCTTCTTGTTCGTATTCCCATTCTGGAGCTTTGGTATACAAAAACTCTACATTTTTTGTTTGTTGATTAATACAAGGGTCTAAAGAAAAGGGTAATTTATTGCCATACGATACCTCATATACGTTCAAATTACCAAGATTGGCAAATTCCAAACAATACCCTCTATGATCGTCTGCATAATGTGCCCAGAGTGCTAAGTTATCAGGCCTTTTCGACAAGCAAAATAATCCATATGTCTTTCCCGTGTGTTCATTTAATGTTTTCCACCATTCTTTGTTTAATATTGTTTTGAGATCAGAATTTCTAATGCAATATTTTATTTTTTCTATTTCAAGTTCACTGGTATTGGGATAATCATTCAGGTATTGTGCAATAAGAAACGATTCCATTTCCTCTTTTGAGTGATCGAATATAGTTGTCTTGCATTCAGCAGGATCGTTTAATTCAGAAGATGTTGGAAAGTAATATTCATGGTCTATAATTATAGATTTCAACCAGTCAGGATTTGTAATTTTGCCATATTTGTAAAAATTTGACCATGTTGCTCTTTTTCTTATCATTTGAAATTGATTATCATACATAATGTGGGTAATTGCGGTCAGGTCTTTATTCTTGCTAACGAAGTTGATTCTTTTTTAACAAGCTACTCATGGTCGAATAATGCAGCCCAAGATAATCAGCCACTTCCTCCTGGCTATAACTGTATTTCTCCACCGATGCAACTCTTTTTACATTTCTTTCTTACCGCTGGTTCAGGCTTTAAGCCTGAACCGAAACATTTCGGTTCAATTGAGGACAATTGAACCAGCAAAGGCCTCTGTGGTTTGTCGGTTCTTTAAAAAGCCTTTTTCCCAAAAACAGTTTCAAATCGTTTGTTGAATGCTTCGTGGGTAAAGTGGAAATTTTGTGGGCCGTAGACTTCTACACAATAAGCGGCGCAAACGGCCCCTATTTTTGCCGCATGGACGATGTCGCTTTTCGATGTTGCGAGTCCCTTGATTAAGCCAGCCCTGTAAGCATCGCCGGCGCCGGTGGGGTCGCTTACCTCATTTACCCTGGCAACGGGGATCTCAAAACTCCGTATTTTGTTGTTTTCCTTACGCATGACCGTAGAGCCGAATTCCCCTTTTGTTACGATCAGTGTCTCCGTTTTCTCCAGGATATCGTCAACCGTCATGGAGGTCTTTTCCTGGGTCAACTGCAGCTCATAGTCATTGCAAATGAATATTTTTGATCCGTGTATCAACTCTGTCAAAAGCTCTTTCGTCCAGGCTGGAAGGGATTGTCCCGGATCGAAGATGTAATCGATCCCTTTCTTTTTGTACGTATTTGAAAAGTTAACCATGTCACCTAAATTCCCCGGCGCTACGATAGCAAGGGTCTTTTCGCGTGCAACGGAATCAAAATCAAAGTTGGAGTTGAATTTCATTGCACCCGGATTAAATGCCGTTATCTGATTGTCCGACTGGTCTGTGGTTATGTAAGCTCCGGCGGTAAGTTCATCGTTTATGATTTTAATGTGTTGTGTGGAAATGTTATGGCTGGTCAGCCAGTTCCGGTATGGTTCAAAATCGCGTCCGGCAGTAGCTAGTATGGTTGTGTTTTCACCAAGCAGGGAAAGGGCAAAGGCGATATTACCGGCTGTGCCTCCAAAATTCTCCGTTAAGCCGTTTATCATAAAACACACGTTCAGCATGTGTATCTTATCGGGAAGTATATGGTCAGAGAATTTTCCCGGAAAGTCCATAATTCTGTCATAAGCCAATGAGCCAGAAACAAGAATATTCATTGTATCTCCTTATAAAAAATCTGTAATAGTTCACCGCAGAGGGCGCGGAGAACGCAGAGAAAACAAGATAAAACAGGCGAAAATCCCCTAATTTTATTTCTTCTCTTTCATATAATCTCCGCGTCCTTAGCGACCTCTGCGGTGAGTTGCACTTTAACTTTACCCCAACGACCTGGCGCAGCGGAAGCCGATGGTGTCGTTTTTATAAATTAATTCGTCGTAATCTCGATTGGCACAACGGATGTGGACAACGCCCGAACCATTCCACGATCCACCCCGTAGTACCTTACAGCCGCTTAATGCCTTGCTCGTTGGTGAGGGTTTTAGTTCGTAAATAGAGATGCCTACCTCTTCCGGTCTGCCAAAGTAGGGATTTTCCTCAGCCACGTTAGGCCCTTGCGGGTCTTTGTTTGGGGCATGGCGGTAATATTGGCTATCGTACCAATCGGCAGTCCATTCCCACACGTTTCCTGCCATGTCAAAGCATCCGTAAACGCTCTGACCTTGCGAATATTTTGTAACAGGAGTAGGTTTTTCAATCTTGGACTCGGCACAGTTCAACCTCATTTTATCATATTCATTGCCCCATGGGTATATCCTGCCATCGGTGCCGCGTGCGGCCTTTTCCCATTCAGCCTCGGTGGGTAATCTCTTTCCGGCCCATTTTGCAAATGTCTCGGCCTCATACCACGAGACGTTTACAACGGGACAATCAGGTTCGCCCTTGAAAACGGCGTCCAGATCATTACTTTCCAGTGGTTTTGACTCTAAAATATACTGCCATCCCGCATTTGACCATAATGCCTTTTGTGTGTAGCCACCCGACTCGATAAATTTTTTATACTGCGCATTGGTAACGGGGTATTTGTCAATAAAATAGGCACTCAGAAAGACTTCTCTTTGTGGCATTTCATTTTCTAACCGTTCGGTTTCGATATTACGGTCGAGGTCTAATAACCTTTCAATGGCTTCTTTTGTACTCCCCATGAGAAACGGGCCTTCAGGGATGACCACCATATCAACGGAGTTGTTTCGTGCGCTTGTATTTATTTTGATCATACTTTGAGAAGTTTATTTACGGAATGTTTGAATGTCAAATGGTTTTTAATATTGATAGTATTGGAATTACCACTATTGGACACAGATGAACACAGATTGTCAGGATTTTTAAAATTATGGGATAAAATTAATATCTGAGTATATCTGCGAAAATCTGCGTCCTAATAAGATGTTTAAGATTGATTTGGGAAATGGAAATCAGTATCATTCCTGAAACATTATAGTATTACCTTGTAAAAACTTCTTTTGTTAGCAAGTTTTTTACCTCCCCTTCATCCCTCCTTGCGAAGGAGGGGAAAGAGGGGTGGTTATCTTTGGTTACGGCATAGCTGCTCTATGTATAACACATTGCAAAAATATTTTGGTTACACAAGCTTTTATCCGCTGCAAGAGGACATTATCAATGAAGCGCTGAAACAAAGAGACGTCTTTGTCCTTATGCCGACGGGAGGTGGGAAATCCTTGTGCTACCAGTTGCCCGCCCTCCTTTTTGATGGTCTGACCGTTGTTATTTCCCCCTTGATAGCATTGATGAAGGATCAGGTGGATGGGTTGCTGGAGAATGGCATTCCGGCAACGTTCATTAACAGCTCATTGAGTTACAATGAAATCGAGGCAAGAAGACGGAGTCTGTCAAATAATGAAATAAAGATTCTTTACATTGCGCCTGAAAGGCTGGTTATGCCGGAATTTTTGCAATTTTTAGAGGGATTAAAGGCCAGACTGTTTGCTATCGATGAGTCACATTGTATTTCTGAATGGGGACACGATTTCAGGCCGGAGTATCGCCAGTTAAAAGTAGTGAAGGAACGATTCCCGAAAGTGCCTGTTATGGCCTTGACGGCCACCGCCACGCCTGTCGTTCTGGAAGATATTATTGCGCAGTTACGATTGACTGATTGTAAGGTTTTCAAGGCAAGTTTTAACAGGAGAAACCTGTATTACCAGATCAAACCTAAAGATAACGCGTATCATCAAATACTCCAATACCTGAAAAGCCGTAACAAAGATTCCGGGATTATCTATTGTCAAAGCCGTAAAGCCGTGGAAAGTCTTGCCACAAGCTTACAAACAGAAGGATACCGTGCCCTGCCGTACCATGCGGGTCTTGATGCCGAAGTCAGAACAGAAAATCAGGACCGGTTTATCCGTGAGGATGTCGAGATTATCGTGGCAACGATTGCCTTTGGTATGGGTATTGACAAACCTAACGTGCGGTATGTGATTCATTACGATTTGCCGAAGAGCATTGAAGGGTATTATCAGGAAACAGGCCGTGCGGGACGGGATGGCTTAAAAAGCGACTGTATATTGTTTTTCAGTTACGGCGATAAGATGAAGATAGAATATTTTATCGAACAAATGGAAGACGAAAACAATAGGCAGGTTGCCTATAAGCAATTGCGGGAGTTGGTGGGCTATTGTGAAAGCAACGTGTGCCGGAGAAGGTTGCTATTGGCTTATTTTGGCGAGATATTTGATGAATCGAATTGCGGCAGTTGTGACGTCTGTTTGGAACCAAAGGAACAATTTGATGGAACGATTGCCGCGCAGAAAATATTGTCGTGCGTGTACCGTGTGGGTGAACGGTTTGGAATAAATTACGTTGTTGACGTTCTGCTGGGTTCAAAAAATCAAAAAGTGATGCAGAATCAGCATGACACGATCAAGACGTATGGAGTCGGGAAAGAATACCCAAAGTCGCAGTGGCAGTCATTTGTCCGTGAGTTGATTCAATTGGGGTATTTGAAACTGGATGGAGACAAGTATCCCGTCTTGAAACTGAATGAAAAGAGCAAGGATGTGTTATTGCGCAATGAAAAGGTTTCTTTGACAAAGCCCGAAGAAGCGCCTCATATTTTTAAGGCAGAGGGAGGCGAGGATTACGACCGCACCTTATTCGAGCAGTTAAGGGTGTTGAGGAAAACAATGGCAGATCGTGAAGGAGTGCCTCCGTATGTTATCTTCCATGATACCAGCCTGAAAGAAATGTCAACACAGTATCCCCAAAATGTATCTGACTTGCTGATGATAAGTGGAATGGGAGAACGGAAATTGCGGAGATATGGGGATGCGTTTTTACATGAGATTGTCAATTACTGCAAACTGCACAACATCGAACCAAAACCACGCATCCTTAAACGGCCTGAATCTCTTGTAAAACAGCCAAAGACTTCCACCGTTTACATAACCCTGGAGCTTTACAAACAACGTCTCACGATGCATGAAATTGCACAAAAGCGGGATATGGCGGTATCCACCATTGCATCCCATCTGGAAAAACTTATTCTGGATGGCGAGGACATTTCAGTGGACAGCCTTGTTGAACCCAAAAAGCAGCAGCATATCAAACAGGCATTAGAAGAACTTGGTATGCAGACGCTGAGTCCTGTAAAGGAGAAACTTGGAGACAGGTATTCCTATGAGGAAATAAGGTTAGTCAGGGCAAAGATGATGAGTGAAGGAGAAAAAGAAATGTAACTATAGTAAACGTTAAAAGAAAGTTGTCATTGCGAGGAGGAACGACGAAGCAATCTTAAAACAGGGATTGCTTCGCTGTCGCTCGCAATGACGTTTTATGTCAACTTATTTAATACGTTCACTATACTCAGCCACGAATGAGCACAGATTGACACGAATTTAATAAGAAAATGAAAAGATTACTTTTTAACTGTCACAGTTATTAACTTCGTCTGCCCTGCCGCCTGGAATGTGACCTTTGCCTTGCCAACCTTCTTCTTGGCAGTGATGGTAAATGTTGCCTCTCCATTGATGTCAGTATCTTTACTGGTTGAAGAAATCGAAATGAGCCTTTTACCGGATGAGGTTATTTTTACAGTTACCGTTTCGCCTTCTCCCGGGCAATTGCCATCACCTGTTACCGTCACTGTTACGTCACTACTCTGTTTCTTACTGAGTGTCATAGCGGTCGGAGATACCGACATCGAGTTGGCTTCGCACACAGGTGTAACTGTTGGCGTAGGTACGGGCGAGGGTGTAACCGTAATAGTTGGCGTAGGTGTTGGTATATTGGTTATGGTAAAACTTGAAAGTTGTACGCTTGATGAGCCATCATAGCCGACATACAGGGTATCGTTGACGATAACACTGTGTGGTCGTGTCCAGGTACCGTCTATGACCTGGGTATTGGAAAGTGAGTCCCAATTAGAATCATAGGTAGCTCGATAAAGCGGGCCGCCGGCATCGCTGCTTCCCCGTCCATAGTGTATAATAAATTCCTGTGAATTTGATTCTACAGAAAGGGCGGATACGATGCTCAGCATCCCTTTGTCAGGGAGAATGGATTTCTTATTTTGCACCACATTCCAGTTACTATCAAAGATGATCCTATAAAATTCGTCATTTAGTCCCGGCGCCAATGTAAAGGGCGCTACCAGGTGGAACTGATCATTCGTGTAAACGGCTGCAGCGCCATTTGCATGGGTGTTTGTGCCTCCGCCTATCGTGTAGGTTCCGTGGTTAGTGAGATTGGAATCGTATTTATAAATCTTGTGTCCAGTACCTGGCAAGAATTTGCCGGCATAAATATACGTGCCGTCACCCACAAGGAGCATGTCGTTTGTTGGTGGATCGCTGCTTACTACGGTGGTAATACCACTTCTGTTTAAATCAGTATCCAATTTTAACAGGTACAGATACCCACCTTGTCCGCCGCCTGCGGTGGAAAAGACCAGATAATGATAACCGTTTTGAAAAATGTGTTTATGGTCGGCAATCGAATCATTATTAGCCGTATCTGATGAGTCGGCTACTGTTTTTGTGCTGCCTACCTGATTTAGTGAAAGATCGAATTCCCCGACCTTAATGCTGCCGCCGCTTTCGGATGAGACTATGATATTCGTTCCATCATAGACAGGCACGCACCAGACAGCGCCAAAATCTATGGTTACCGTCTTTTCCAAGGTGAACGTTTGTGCAATAGCTTTGGCGGACATAAGAATTGCGAAAAAAATTAATAAGCATAAATAGGCGAGAATGCGTGTCTGTTTCATGATTTATTCCTCAAATTTATAATTTAATAAAAAATCAATAATAGTCGAAGTTTTATCATCGATATGGAAGAAAGGGACGCCGATTGAGAGATTTTTGTCTCCGACAACGGCTATTAGGTTTTTATCGTTTTTGCATGCCAGTTCAGTGCTGATTTCTGAGCGAAATACCTCGATCTTTGGAATGGCCTCAGTCTTATAGCCCTCGACAACGATAATATCCACGTCCTGCAAATAGGTGTTTATAATCTCCGTCAGGGGGAATTCTTTCGGTGACTGTCGCATGATGCCTATCATATTCTGGGAGGCCACAACTACGGCATCGGCCCCGGCCTGTGTGTGTAACCAGCTATCTTTGCCTTCAGTATCCAGTTCAAAATGGTGATGGCTGTGTTTAATGGTGGCTACTTTATAACCCCTGGATTTCAGTTCTTTCACAAGTTTTACAATGAGGGTGGTCTTGCCGCTGTTAGATCTGCCCACAACAGATATTACAGGCACTTTGAATTTCATAACGTATAAATTATAAAAAATGGGTTACAAAAACAAACTAAATTCGTAATAGTTCACCGCAAAGGCGCAAAGAGCGCAAAGGTATTATTTTTTAGTAGAGACAGGTTTGAAACCTGTCTCTACTTCTTTTGTGAGGTTTTTTTCTCATTTTTAAAGTTTTTCCTTTGCGTCCTTTGCGCCTTTGCGGTGGGCTGCACTGTTACCTAAATTTTAATGCTTTTCCATAAATGAGCAGTCGGGATTTAGCCTTGACAACCTATTTTTGTTGAAGTAGACTTTATTTTAAAATGTTATTTTTATTATAACTATAGTTTTGCTATGGATAATACGGAAAAGATAGTAGACAGACGGCAGCTTTTTAAGGATTTGTTTGCTTTCGTAGGCAACAAGGTTGCGGATTATGCCAGTAAAAAAGCCGATCGTGTGATGCCCAAAGGGGATTATTTGCGTCCTCCCGGCGCTATTGAAGAGACAGAATTCCTTTCCCTGTGTACCCGTTGTGATGAATGTATCAAGGCGTGTCCTGCGAAGGCTATCAAGAGGTCGAATGGGCTGATGGATGTGGCGATAGGTACGCCTGTTATTGTACCGAAGGAAAATCCATGCGTTCTGTGCAATGGGTTGTTGTGCATCGCAGCGTGTAAAGAAGGGGCGTTGAAACACGTTGAACATGTGAATAAGGTCAAAATGGGCGTTGCAGAGCTGGATCAGTCGCGATGTTTGGCGTGGGGAGGGCAGGATTGTCAGTTGTGTTTTATAAAATGCCCGTTACAAGGCGATGCATTGTATCAGGAAGATGGCAAACCAGTAATTAATGAGGATAAGTGTGTAGGTTGCGGGGTTTGCGAATACGCCTGCAATACCATAAATAACACGTGCGCTATTAAGATTATACCTGATAGGTAGATTTAATACTTTATGGATAAATGGTTGAATGGTTAATAACCATACGGCCATCTAGCCATGTAACCATCCAATATCTTAAACTTGACTCATTTGTGAAGATAAACCGCAGCCAGATAAAGTTTTTAATGATTAGGTGGTACGTACATGAGATTTAAAAGGGGGATGTAATGCCAGAATGCAAGATTCCGTTTACCTGTGAGCTTTGTGAGAAACAGTTGTCCTGTCAACTGGATCAGATAGAACACAACAAGTGGGCAATTGCACAGCGTATGAAAGAGATTACTTACAAAATCGTTGTGATGAGCAACAAGGGTGGGGTAGGCAAGAGTACCATAACAACGAATCTGGGGGTTGCACTGGCTCGAAAGGGTTTTAAGGTTGGAATTGCCGATGCGGATATTCACGGACCGAATATCCCGATGATGTTGGGCGTAGAGGGAAAAAGGCTCAAGGGCAGCGGCGACGGCGTAATGCCTCTGGAGGTAATGCCGAATTTAAAGGTAGCTTCTTTGTCCTTTTTGATCGAAGATCCGTCAATGCCGGTCATCTGGAGGGATGCTGCAAAGTGGGATTTTCTCTGCGAGTTGATGGGAAGCGTGTGCTGGGGGAGCCTGGATTTTCTTTTGGTAGATTTACCGCCGGGAACGGGGAATGAAGCTATATCCATTATTGAACTCATTGGAAAAGTGGATGGCTCTGTGATTGTTACCACACCCCAGGATGTGGTCTTGTTAGATGTCAAGAAGGCCGTTTTTTTCTCCCGAGATAGTAACGTGCCGATTATTGGGATTGTTGAAAACATGAGTGGTTTGAAATGCCCTCACTGTCACGAAAATATTGACGTGTTTAAAACCGGCGGAGGCGCAAAGATTTGTATGGAATTGGGCGTCACATTTCTTGGGAAGATACCGCTGGATCCGGCTATTACAGAAAAGTGTGATAGTGGTGAGGCGTTTGTCGCTGCCTATCCCAGTTCGGTTGCTGCAAAGGTGTTTGATGAGATAGCGAGCAAGTGCGAAGTATTTGTCAGTGCAAACAAAGAAGCGGCTGAAAAGGCGACAGAATTCAGGGAGGTGCCATTTTTGGGGAAGGTCCCGGTCGACCCAAATTTTGTTGAATAATTATAGTCCTCCTGTTGTATTTCAGTAGTATCCTTCAAAAAGATTCACAGCTTCATAACAATGAGTGAATAATCGACCAGCGGGATAGGGGTAGCGATATGTTTCGATCAATCAAGAACAAATTAATCTTTCTATTCCTAATCGCTGTCCTTACGCCCTTATTGGTTATGCGGCTCATTGCATATCCTTCCGCACAAAAGGTCATTCAGGAAACAACGATTAGCAATTTGCAATCGATCGGCTTGAAGAAGGTGTCTCAGGTGAATGAGTGGCTACATAAGCTGAAGACAACTGCAGAACGCATTGCTAACAATCCACTAGTAGCAGAGGCTGTTAATTTAACGAAAGCGGATGCTGATACTGTTTCTAAATTCCTTTCTCATATACCATACGATGCCCTGTTTCACAGATTTATGATTAGCGATGTATCCGGTAATATCAGGATATCGGCGGATAACAAGCTAATCGGTTTAAACATATCTGATATTCAGGGTTTTAATCGTGCTCTTACCGGTAAGACCTACATTTCTGACATTGTCTCCGCTGTTTTTTATGATGCTGACGAGGTTGGGAACAGATCCGGGCAATTACCAGCCATGTATATCTTTGCGCCTGCAAAGAATGAAGATGGTCATGTGGCAGGGGTGATGGTATTTCAGGCTGACCTGTCCGTTCTGAATAATGAGATGCAGGAGATACATGGTGGTAGTTACGACGCCTATATAATCAACCAGCATGGTTTGATGATTACCGAATCTAAATTTGCCGATCAATTAAAGAAAATTGGGTTAATCACGAAGAGAACAACGATGGAATTGGCAATTGTGGAGCCGCAAACCAAAAAATTTACGAGGAGTGCGGAGGCGTGTTTGAAGGGTATCGATGGATTTGATATGAAAGGTTACACGAACTACAGAGATCAAAAGGTATTGGGGGTATGGTATTGGATTCCAGAACTTAAATGGGGTGTCATTACGGAAATGAGCACCGATGAAGTGTCTCTGGCGATGAAAAATTTAAAGAATCCCTTCACAAAGATATTCTCTTATTTAACCATTACCGGAGTAATCCTGGCAGTGGTAGGGATTGCATTTGCCTTTTTAATTGGGCAAAAGATTGCCAGGCCGATTATGGGATTAACGACGGCAACTCGTAGAATGTCCTCAGGGGATTTATCTCAACGGGTAACGATAAAGACACAGGATGAAGTTCGGGAGTTGGGAGATGCATTCAATGTGATGGCCGAGTCGGTGCAGGAAAAGACCTCAAAGCTGCAGGAAACAACAAATTTTTTAAACAGCATTCTGGTCAGTTCTACCGAACACGCAATCATTGCCAGTGATCTTGATGGAAATATCCTGGCATTCAACGAAGGCGCAAAACGGATATACGGATATGAGACAGAGGAATTAATTCTAAAATCAAATATCCAAATATTGCATGCAAAAATGGATGTTGAATCTGGCAAGGTTCGAAAGATACTGGAGACAACATTGCAAACCGGCATATATAAAAACGAGATGCAATTGGTTCGTAAAAATGGAGAAATGTTTACAGGATACAGCACATTTACAACCCGGTGTGCAACTGATGGGAAACCAATCGGTTTTGTAACGATAACAAGAGACATCACAAAACAAAAACTCTTAGAACTGGAGCTTCAGGATTATACGGTACGGCTGGAAAAAATTGTTGAAGAGCGAACACGGAAACTAAGGATATCAGAGGAGAAATATAGACGTCTTTTTGAGACCAGTAAAGACGTTGTTTTTTTCTGCGACCCTGAATGTCATTTCATAGATATTAATCAGGCAGGCATTGACCTGTTTGGTTACGAATCGAAAAACGAAATTCTAAAACTAAACCTTGCACAACATTTATTCTTTAATCCCGATGAAGGTAAAACAATCAAGGAGATGGTATATAGAAACGGTTTTATCAAGGATTATGAGGTGGAATTAAAAAAGAAAGACGGTATCAAGGTACCCTGTCTGATGACGAGCAATCTCAGGCGAGATGAACGAAACAATGTTGTCGGATACGAGGGAATTATTATCGATCTGACCGAAAGGAAGCGGATAGAGCAAGAGAAGGATATCGTTAATAACATCAACAAAATTCTCGCCTCGAAACTGGACATTAGAGAAGTGTTTAAATCTCTCACTGCGGAACTTAACAAGGTAATCGATTTTGATAGAATGAGTGTTGCCTTACTTGACGACAAGAGAGAAGAATTTCTCGTTTTTGCAGTTTCAAAGGATTACGACAGGTCCGGATTAGAGGAGGGTATGCATTACTCTAAATATGGAACGCTGGCGGGAAAAGTTGTGGATGATGGTGAAGTTTATATGGTTAATGATACATCCCGGGGGGCATTCTCTACAGACCCCATTTTATATAAAGAGGGAATTAAATCACGCATGGCGCTCCCGTTGATATACAAGGGTGAAACTATTGGGAGCGTTAATTTCGGAAGCAGAAAGGTTAATAATTTTTCTGAAAACCAGTTATTTGATTTCGTCAGCAAGATTGCCCCACAGTTGGCCATTGCAATTGACAACACGCGTCTTTTTGATAAGATTAAGGAGTCTGAGGAGAAATACAGGAACCTGGTCGAAGACATTGAAGACGTGATATTCAGGGTGGACAAAACGGGAAGATATTTGTTCCTTAATAAGGCGCTCCAGAAGGTGACTGGATATTTTCCTCAGGAATTTTATGACACACCTTCTCTCGCTACCGATATGATTCACAAAGATGATGAGAAGTTGGTCAGGGAAACTATGCAGAAAATACTCGATGATGAGCTAAATGTTTCAAAAGATTTAGAATACAGAGTTTATTGTAAAAACGGGAAAGAACTCTGTCTCTCCCAAAATACTTATCCGATTAAAAATAAAAATGGAAGTATTATTGGCGTTGAAGGAATTATCAGGGATATCACGGATAGGAAAAAGATAGAAGATCAAATACGGCGTTCTGAACGTTTGGCTTCCATTGGAGAATTGGCTGCTTCTATTGCTCATGAAATAAGAAACCCCCTGGGGGCCATATCGAATTCGGTGTGTATGTTGAAACGGGACTTGGCCCTGGATGGTGATGATCAAAAGTTATTTGAGATGGTGGCCGAGGAAACCGATCGGCTCAATAACATTATTACCAACTTCCTGACTTTTGCGCACCCTGCAGAATATCATTTCGCCAAGAGCGATATTCTTGCGATCATTAATGAAACATTGCTTCTGTTAGAGCAGGATGAAAGGTTTAATGAAAGGATCAAAATAATAAAGGTCTATGAAAACAATATCCCAAAAGTTTATTTAGATCAGAATTGGATCCGGAAGGTCTTTTGGAATTTATTGGTAAATTCTATTGATGCCATGCCGCGTGGTGGAAAAATTCACATTCATGTAAGAAGACCGAATGTGCCGAATAATGAAGAGATAGAAATCGTAGTTGCAGATACGGGAGAAGGAATCCCTCCAGAAATTATGAAAAAGATTTTTGAGCCCTTTTTCACCACGAAAAAAACAAAGGGGACAGGATTGGGACTTCCCATTGTACACCGTATCGTAGATAATCATGGCGGTGTTATTAATGTAAAGAGCGAGCGAAATAAAGGGACGTCATTTACAATCCGATTACCGATAAAAAACAAACAAGTTAAAACCGTGTTAGTTTGAGGTTGTCAAGGAACTATGTTTAATATTCTGGTTGTTGAAGATCAAAAAAATATGCGGGAATCTCTGGTAATTGCCTTTAAGAGGGCTGGCTATCATGTTGAAAGCGTCTGGAGCGGAGAAATGGCCGTGAAATTGCAAAAAGCTCATGTATTCGACTTGGTTGTTGTGGATCTAAAGATGGAAGACATGGATGGCCTGGAAGTTTTATCGTGCATTAAGCATGATAATCCATCCACAGAGGTTATCGTTATGACCGCATTTGGAACAATTGACAGCGCCATTCTGGCAATGAAAAAAGGCGCTTATGATTACGTTACCAAACCTTTTCAATTGCCCGATATCCTCTCAGTAATTGAACGGGCGTTAGAGAAGAAACGGTTGTCTGAGAAGGCCAACGATCTCCAAAAAGAGATTAAAGAAAAGTACAAGTTCGAAGGTGTTATTGGCAATTCTCCCGTGATGATGCGGGTCTTGAACATTCTTATGGAATTGACAAATAGTGAAAGTATAGTTCTGATTACAGGAGAGAGCGGGACGGGAAAGGAATTGGTTGCGCGTGCCATCCATGATAATAGCCGCAGGAGTAATAAGCCGTTTGTTGTGGTGAATTGTGGCGCTTTACCCGAAAATTTGCAGGAGAGCGAATTGTTTGGACACGTTATGGGTTCGTTTACGGGGGCGGTGAAAGATAAAAAAGGCATCTTTTTAGAGGCGCAGGGAGGCACCTTATTTTTGGATGAGATCGGCGAGGTTTCGCTTTCGAGTCAGGTCAAACTGCTTCGGTTTTTGCAGAACGGCGAGATACGAAGGGTAGGAGACAATAAACCGATTAATCTTGATGTCAGGGTCATTGTAGCGACAAACAAAGACCTTGACGTGGCCACGAAAAATGGAACGTTTAGAAAAGACTTGTTTTATCGGCTTAATGTCATCAGAATTCACCTGCCGCCTCTGATGGAAAGAAAAGAAGATATTCCTGTTTTAACCAACTATTTTGTGAATGTATACTCGAACAAGCTTGGAAGGAAACCACCTGAGATATCTGGTGATGCGTCATCGTTACTCCAGAACTATCCATGGCCGGGGAATGTCAGGGAATTGGAAAATGTAATCGAGAGGGCAGTTACTTTGGTAAGAGGCGAGAAGATTACCGTTGACGACTTGGCGTTACAAAGTACACTGCCAGCAGATATTATGGATATTATGTCAGAGACAGGGGGAATTCGGGCTGCCCTGGCACAGCAGGAAAGAAAGACAATTATCGAGTCCCTGCAGAGGTGTGCCGGGAACCGGAAGAATGCCGCCAGTAATCTGGGAATCTCCACCACAACCTTATGGCGAAAGATGAAGGAATACCAAATTATACCCAAGACGAATTATAACACGGAAAATACATAAAGATTTCATACCATGAAGATCGTTGATAAATATTTTAGAAGGATAAATCGATTAAGAATATCTGTAACCGAACTCTGTAATCTTCGATGTATTTATTGCAGGCCAGAGGATGGGTTGGAACTCGCAAAGCATAAAGATATTCTTACTTACGAGGAGATTGCTACCGTTGTGCAACATGCCGTTAAGTTGGGAATTAAGAGCTTTCGCCTGACAGGAGGAGAACCCCTTGCCCGAAGAGGTATCGAAAACCTGTTGTGTATGCTGGGAAAAATCCAGGGTATCGAAGACCTGTCAATAACGACGAACGGCATTTATCTGAAAAATTACGCAAAGTTACTGAAGGAAACAGGTTTGTTAAGGTTAAACATAAGCCTCGATAGCCTGGAAGAAACAAAGTTTGAAAGGATCACAAGGGGCGGGAAGCTACGAGACGTCCTTGATGGGATCGAAGAAGTCCTTACATTGGGATTTAAAAATACGAAGATCAATGTGGTTGCCATGAAGGGGATAAATGACGATGAATTTGAAGAGTTTGCAAGGCTTACCCTGGAAAGAGACCTTGAAGTGCGTTTTATTGAGTATATGGCGATGAACAAGGAAAGCCTTGCCTCTGATGATAGATTTATTCCGATGCCTGATATTATTGATATTATCGAGAGAAATAACGAACTCATAGCGCTGCCTCCTCCAATGTTTGGCAGCGGCGCTGCAAAGCTTTATAAAATCAAAGGAGCTATGGGAACACTGGGATTTGTATCCGCTGTGAGCCAACCCTTTTGCGGCTCCTGTAATCGGCTCCGTTTAACCTCCGATGGGAAATTGCGTTCCTGCTTATTGTCAGGCGGAGAGGTGGATTTGAAGGCTATTCTCAGAAATAATCCTACCGAAGAAATACTCACCGATGCATTTATCCGTGCGGCGAATCTGAAGCCCTCTGTACATGCTGGCAAAGGGCATGTGGTTATGCATCAGGTGGGGGGATAGACAAAAGTGAGAGGTA
>Ga0209211_10006740_pt1 | contig 16458 bp, 29 predicted proteins | sample RifGroA2_FD_183992 | JGI IMG/M metagenome (GOLD analysis project Ga0209211, IMG submission 183992) | Groundwater microbial communities from Rifle, Colorado, USA - Groundwater A2 (SPAdes) (version 2) | ecosystem: Environmental > Aquatic > Deep subsurface > Groundwater | place: Rifle, Colorado... | reverse complement strand
GGGCAGTAATAAGTTCCTTCCAGTCAATTTTACCTTCATTTTTGTAATTCAATGAAACAGGCGCGATTTCCCTGATAAACACATACCCATTTTCCCTTAATCCATATTTCTTCAAAACTGAAGGATCTGGCCTTAAGCCCTTCAAATGCGCCCATTCCTTGTAAGAATGGTATGCCCTGACATTTTTGCCTGAAACATTGATGAAATCAGGAACAACGAGCTTCTTCGCAAAGAGTTTGCAAAGCTTAAACTGTTTCTTATATTCCGGATCATCGTGGAAAATAACAGAAGGGACCTTTAAAAAAAAAGTGGCAGCCCCCGGATAATACGAAAAGGAAGTCACAACATCAGGTTTCATCTTCCTTATGAAAGACCTGAGCGCAAGCACCCTGGAAACATTTGCAGCAGCTTTTGAAAAAAAGCCGCCAGTTGAGTGCTTCCCGATGATTGCGCATTTTCCAAGGTATTGCCCGACAAAAGCAGGCAAATTGCCCCTGTCCATCACGCTAATCACGACTTCATGCCCTTTCCTTAACTCTTCTATTGCCCCCTTATAGAAGTTAACGTCTGCGGGATGCACGATGTCTATTAGTATTCTCATAACTACATTTCAAGGTTTTTCCCTTTTAAATGTATCCCTTAGCCTTTTTCACTTTGGAGTATTCGTTCAAAACCAAAAAGGCCAGGTTTCTGCAGTTTCCTTATTTTAAGTCGACCAATATCAATGATACTTTAGCAACAAATTTTCTTGCATTTTCATAAATCTCATCTAACCTTCTTTCATTGTAAGTTTTTATTGCTGAGTACCTTGCGATGTGGCTTTCTTTTTTTGCGTCTTCAAAATATTTGACATACTCGTTTTCAAAAATTTTATATGACTGGCTCAAAATTTCAAGGTCCTCTTTCTCTATCTCGTCAGGGACACAAAGATGTCCGAGAGCCACCTGTGCAGCATCGTGGTCATGAACTTCATATCCTTTTGTCAGGATGAGCGCTTTGGCGCAATATAGCATGGAATAATAAGAAATGGTTATTGCCCAATAGCTCCAATATATCTTATCAGGCTCTCCTTTTTTTGGAATAATACCCATATTATGCTTTGCAATGACCAGGCTGCTTTCCCCTTTCTTCAGGAACAGCTTGATTTTAAAGGAGTTGCCTGATTTTGTAATTCTCTTCGATTTTACAAATTCCTCGAATAATTTTTTATAATCATCCATTCAAAACACTCTCCCAAAACTTTTCCGGATTGTTAAGAATAATGTGGTCTTTCAATGCCTGCTTTCCCACATTTTCATCTTTGTCCTTAAGCATTTGTGTGAACTCTGATTTTGTTATAAACAGCGGGTTTATTTTTTTCTTAAATATAGTTTCATACTTTGAGAATGAAAGATTTTTGTCCCCCTTTTTGTTGATTATGAGCAGGTCAATGTCAGAGCTTTCACTTTCATTTCTTTTTGCATAGCTTCCAAAGAGAACTATAGTGTCATTCGTTCTTAGCTCAGAAACCAACTTTTTTATTAAAGACTGTTTTTTGAGAAAATCTTTTTTTTCTTCATCAGAGCTTACTGTGAGGTATGATTTTATTGCAGGATTATTGGCATTAATGGAAACGACCTTTGATTGTCCTATAACCTGCATTTTCACTAAATCTTTCATCTCATGGATTGTTCTATGAAAAGTAGCATATGGTATTTTGATTGCCTTGCTAAGCTCGTGCATTGTAAACGAACTTCCAATATGCTTCCCCAGATAATTGATAATTTTCAGTTTATTATCCATTTTTGGATAGTATTATCCATATGTGATATATAAAGCTTGTCGTACGGGCTATATAAATTTTGTATCACGCTTATGCATCAAAACAACAATTGGCCAACACCACAATAAACTAAGAGTTTTAAGGGTAGTTTTTTAGATAATACGAAAACGAAGTCACAACATCCGGCTTTATCTTCCTTATGAAAGATTTAAGCTCCAAAACTCGTTTAACAAAAGCAGGCAAATTGCCCCTGTCCATCACGCTAATCACGACTTCATGCTCTTTCCTCAGCTCAAGAATAGCATTCCTGTAAAAGTTAACGTCTGCTGGATGGACTATGTCAATTAGGATTTTCATTTAGAATCACCTAAATGTTGTTTTATAAGCTCTTTTGCAATCCTTTTTAAGAATACATCAAATTCTTTTATAAATTTTTCATATCCGTAAATTTCCTTCAGAAGCAAGTATTTTTCCTCCCCAACCCTTATCCATGAGGCTTGCCTTGATTTTTCTTCAAGATTTGCTGCATATTTTTCAAATTTTAGCATAAATCTGACTTTGGCTGCAATATCTCCTTCAAAGTCCTCAATATCCCTGCCCAAGTGCTTCAATATAAGAAAAACATCAACAAAATCCCTGGCCTTGGTCCCTTTTCTTGTCAGGATGGCCCTTATTTTTTCCAGCAGGATTTCCCTTAAATCATAAGCAAGGATTTTCGGCCTTGCCAGCAACGTGGCTGCGTATTCAGGAAAAAGAAATGTTAATTCTTTTTCATCCGCAACATTTAGCAGGTTTCTTGCTTCAAGCCTCTTTGTTTTGTACTTAAGCAGCTCCACAAAATTTACCTGAATTTTGATAAACTGCTCTTTTTTCTCAATTAAAGAATGGTACCACAGCTTTAATGTAAGGAATCTGTTGCCCCCCCCATATTCAAAATATCTTTTATCGTTTCTCTTTGACTTGAAATCCATTCCAATATCTCCGCAGATTTTCATGAATAATCTGCCAAGCTTGTCTATTTCCTTTGATATGGCATTTCTTAAGTCCTTTTTACCCATATCCTTGAATAATCCCTGGTTTAAGTATGTGAAATCAAGGTCTTCAGAAAACCTGTAATATCCAAGATAGCATTTGACCAGGCAGGTTCCTCCTTTGAAAATGTAGTTTTTGCTGAAATTTTTGTCTTCCTGAAGCTTTACAAGTATGCTATGCAGGATGAAATCCTTTTCTATCAGGCTCTTGTTCTCAATGCCTAATTTGCCAGAAAGGTGGTCTATTAATCTTGTTTCTGCCATTTTTTTTCCAAAAATTTTATTACTGTCTTTGGATATTTTCTTGCATATGCAGCCAGTTTCTTCTTATCTGATCTGCCGATTATATCTGAAATTTTGGCTTTAATCTCTTCATCCGAATAGTTATTGTATTTTCCAAGGTAAATAAAATCCAGCAAAGTCTTTTCCAGGTCAGAGTATCTTGTTACCCCTTCTATAACCCCAAATTTCAGCAATTCTTTCTTTATTTTGATAAACTTTACCTTTGTGCCAAGGATATCAAAATGGTGCGGCCTTGATAGGGAGTCATTGATAATTATTTCAACTGTAAAAAATTCATGGGTTATGTTGTTCAGCTTTAATGCGGATTCAAGGCCAAAGTACCAGTTGTTTATTTTCTTGATGTCCAGTGCCAATTTCAATAATTCGCTAAATGATGCGTTCGTTTTGTTTAATTTTCTCTCTTCGGCAGATTTTATGTAGAAGATTCCCCTTAAGATTCTGATGACATAGTTATTTGAGGTTAGGTATCCTATAACATTGTAATAGTCTAATTTCAGGCTTTTGCAATAAGATTTAATTTCATCCCTGGTAATGATTTTTGCATTGCCTGCTTCCAATTTCTTTACTAATAGTCTTAAAGTCATTTTATATCATATTAGTATATTTTTTATAATAATATAGTTTAAAGCATATTTATATATTTTTCGGAATCTTAATCAAGATAAATCACGACTTCATGCTCTTTCCTTAATTCAATAACAGCATTCCTGTAAAAGTTAACGCCTACGGGATGGACTATGTCAATTAGTATTTTCATTTCAGCACCAGCAGCTCCTTTGGAATTTTAAACTCATCGGGAGAAAAGACTATCTCCTCTGATTGGGATATTGCTTTTTTGCAGATGCTTGTCATCTCTTCAAATCTGTTTCTTATTTTTTCGTTTTTTATGGAGGAGCTATAGCGCGATTGTTCACGTTCGTCAACTTCGGATTTCTGGTCCTTTTCGCTGTAAACAGTTATCCTTTTGATAAATTCTTCGTCATAGTCAATGAGGTCCCTGTTTTTGACATATCTGAGAAATAGCGCAGTATATTTTTGGCTTTTTTTATGTACTCTGAAGCAGCTTTGTCGTCAGGCTTGGCTAATAAAAGGCCTTTGTGCTTCCTGCCTTTTTTCTCATCTTTCTCCGCTGCCCTGAAACATTCCCTTAAGCTTTTTTCAAGCTCTTCATCCTTCATTTTTAAGGTTCCTCATGAATTTAATGAAAGTGTCCTGTCCATAGAGAACTATTCCTCTTTTGACTGCATCGATGTAAGCCATGTTTGGTTTTTTCAGTTCTTGGATGAATTCAGCTTCTGTCAAATCAACCATGTGGATTTTTTTAAGCTGGGTTTGCTGCACTTTTGCTACTATTTCTTCCACTGCCTTGAAGTTTTTCTTATTTACCACTGCCATGATGTCTGTATCATTTGCTCCTTTTGGATTGTTTAAAACGCTTCCAAAAAGCATTAGAAATTTTGCCGCCTTCTCCAGTTCTTCAAAATTTACCCTCCATCTTTGATGCTTAAGAGACTCTTTTGTTAGTAGTAGGGATAGTGTTTTTTCCGTTAGGGGATTAAGCCAATTTAATTTAATTGTAACCGCGCTGGTTTTAGCATCGCCAACAGGTTCAAGTTTAATTAAGCTGCCTTCCGATAATTTATTTAATGTTTTCCATATCCCCTGCCTTGTTATGTTGAGGGATTTAGCCAAGGATGTAGCTGTATGTATTTTAAAAGGCTCTTTTACCAATATGCTTAATACCCTGTCCGCTGTATGGCTTTCCATCTTCATTTGGTTGATAGTTATAAACTAATAGTTGATAGATGTATATAAAGGTTTTGTCAAAAAATCCCGGCATTCCTGTAAAAGTTAACGTCTGCGGGATGGACGATGTCAATTAGTATTTTCATTTATATCCCTCTTCAATTATTCTCAGCAGCTTAATGCCCATTTTTCCTTACAACTTTCCCGATATTTGAAACAAAAGTATTGGCATTCTTCAAGGACTCTTCGGCCGGCTCTTTATTGGCCTGCGGAATTGTCTTGTAGGTAAATTTCCCTCTTTTTGATTTTGAAGTCTTATATATCTCCAGAAGCTCATCTGCTTTTACGACCATCCCCTTGTAGATGTTGAACAATTTCATATCCAGTATTCCTGTATCGACGAATGCTCTTTTAAACTCATCATAGGTTTTCTTGTGTATGCTTGGGGCATAAGTCTTTACACCCTTTGTCAAGAGGATGCCCTTGGCAGCATAAAACACCGCATAATAGCAATGCGAAATAACACCGCTGTAAAATGTCTGCGATTTGTCAAGGTGGAAGACTTCCTTCTGCAGTTTCTCGTCGCTTGTCACAAAGTAAAGCACTTCCGCCTGCCCAATCTCGTTTTCAGACCTTTCCAGATAAAGTTTAATGAGCGAATCCATTTTTCATCCCTTCCATTACAGTTTTGTAGAATATTGCATTGTTATAGACTGGCAGGCTTTTCCTTGCTATCTGCTTGCCTAAATTTTCGTAATCAGCTTTTAACATCTCTAGAAAATCACCATGCGTAATGGCATGGCAGTCCAGTTCAAGGACCGAGCGCCTTGTCATGGTGTTTATTGCCACTTTTACGTCGCTTTCTTTTTGCTTGGCAGGAATGAGGATTGCTATGTCCAGATCGCTTTTCTTTGTATAGGTATTGTCAGAGTAAGATCCGAACACAACCAGAGAATAAAAAACAGTGTATTTGTCCAGTTCCTCGATAAAATCCTTAACAGTGTCTGCTGCAAGGTGATTCAATCTGTTGTTTGCTGCCAATGAAAGGTAAGCCATATTCAACCCATTAGTCATATCAAGATTATACAAGACAGATTTTCCTATTTTTCGTTCTCTCACCAGTTTTTCTTTCCTGAACCTGTTTACAGCAAGCTGGAAGGCGTTATTGGATTTCTCCTTTGATAGTTTCTGCAGATTCTTGTATGAATACTCAATAAACGGGTTCGCGAGGAATACCTCAAATATCTCAAGCTGGTTTTTAGTTAGCATTTTATTACCCCAAGTTTTTGGGTTATATACCCCAATTTTTTGGTGCAATAATATTTAAAGGTTTCTGTCATTTTTTCCCTGACTCTAATAGCATTCCTGTAAAAGTTAACGTCTGCGGGATGGACGATGTCAATTAGGATTTTCATTTATATCCCTCTTCAATTATTCTCAGCAGCTCAATGCCCATTTTTCCTTATAACTTTCCCGATATTTGAAACAAAAGTATTGGCATTCTTCAAGGAATCTTCGGCCGGCTCTTTATTTGCCTGGGAAATGGTCTTATAAGTAAATTTGCCCCTTTTCCCTTTCGCATCTTTGAATATCCAAAGCAGATCATCGGCTTTCACAACCATTTTGTTATAGATATAGAGCAATTTCACATCAAGAATTCCTGTGTCGACAAAAGCCCTTTTGAATTCATCATAGGTCTTCTTATGCACATTTGGGGCATCTGTCTTAATGCCATTTGCAAGCAATATAGCTTTTGCCGCATAGAAGATGGAGTAATAGGAATGTGTAATCACAGAGCTGTAAAAGGTTACATTTCCTGCTATTTTGAAGTCTTCTTTTGCACTTGAGTCTTCACTTAATCTTTTCAATGACCTTGCTGCAATGATCTCGTTGTCTGCCCTGTCAAGGTATATCCTAACCATTGAATCCATTTTGGATCGCCTCCGCAAGTATTGAGTAATATTCTTGGCCTCCGTTGAAAATCAGGTTGTTTCTTGCCGCTTCCTTCCCGTAATTTTCTGATTTATCATGCAGCATTTCCAAAAATTCTTTTTCTTTGAATACATAAAGGTGGATATTTGGTATATTAAGGCTTGCAGCGTTATCAAGTTCTGCGTAGATTTTCTTTGTTTCCAGTGCATTATCACAAATGATTATTACATCTATATCGGATTTTTCCGTCTGCTTGTTGCCGGCATAGCTTCCGGTTATTAAGGTTATGAAAAGCCTTGTCGGCACTTTGCTGATGAATTCATTGAGGTCCGATAGAGGTATCCATTTTGAATGCCATGTGATGTATTCTGCAATAAAACCAGTATAGTTTAGGGCTTTTTGGCTGTTTATATTCAGCCTGTAGACGATTATATTCCCCACTTTTTCTTTCGTAATTACGTCTTCCTTGGCAAATTTATTGAGTACTACCTCCAAATAGCTCTTTGATTTTTTTGCAGAATATTTCTTTATCTCGTTGAAGGTAAATCTCTTCCATGGCATTTTACTGAAGATTCTCAATATTTGGTATTCTTTCTTTAGCATTTTTCCTGAAATCCCTGTTTTTAGGGGTAACCTCCCCTATATTTAGGGTAAAGATATATTAAGGTTTCTGTCCAATACTCGCCTAGGTTTAGGTGAGTTATTACACGGTCTTAAGTAAATTATTTTTTTAATCTTAAAATATGCCATAGTTTTCGGATTTTAAAATTCTATCTTCAACAGCTCTTCTGTAGAAGTTAACGTCAGCAGGATGGACTATGTCAATTAGTATTCTCATTTAGATTTTACCTGGATTCTGTCTTTTTTATTCTTAGGATAGTGCCGATGCTCTTGAAGAACAAGGAGGCATTCTCAAGTGACTTACTGGCAGGCCCCATATTTGCCTGTGGCAGTTTTTTGTATGTGAATTTTCCCCTTTTCTTTTTTTCAATAAAGAATATTCCAAGCAATGCTTCTGCCTTTACAGCCGTATCCTTGTAGATTTCCAAAAGTTCTGTGTCAAGCTTTCCTGTCCTGACAAAGTGCTTTTCAAAGATATCGTAGGTTTTCCAGTGCTCATTTGGAGGATATGTTTTTATTCCAGTATTTGCGAGCATTGCTTTTGCAGAATAGAATATGGAGTAATATGAATGTGCTATTGCAAGGCTATAAAAAGTAAAATCTTTCTCAAGCTTAAATGACTGTTGCTGCAGTTCATTGCTTTTTGAGACTTCAAACAGAACTCTTGCACCTACAAGATCTGTCTCTGCCCTTGAAAGATAAATCTCAGCCAATGGTTTCATGCGTGATGCCTCTTATTATGGTCAAATAATTAATATAGCCGTAGTACACAATGTTCTTCCGGTAAATCTCTTTCCCAAGATTTTGTTCTGGGGATTCCAGCATTTCAATGAATTCTTTTTCTGTAAATACATGATAATCAATGTCTTGCACTTCCCTTCTCTTTATGGTTTCAATAAAAGGGATTGTTTCTTTTCTTGATTCTTCTGTACAGACAATTACGGCTATGTCAAGGTCCGATTTCCTTGTTGCCTTGTTTTCCGCATAGCTTCCAAAAACAGCCAGCACAAAAAACCGTGTGCACCTGAATATCCTGGTTTGGATTTCATCAAGTATGTTTTTTGGCACTTTTCTATTGTCCCTGATTTCTTTCTGGTTTAAAAGGTTTAAGAATGCGAGTGTTAAGTTATTTTGAAGATTTAGGCTGTAAGCCGTTACGTTCCCGATCTTGTGGGCTTTTGTTATGCCAAGGCTCTGGAATTTCTTCAGGGCCATTTGCATTACATTGTTTGATTTTTGCCTTGACTCCATTTTGACCTGCCTGAAAGTGAGTTCCTTGGAAATATTGTCCTTGAATACCTTGAGTATGTTGAATTGCTCTTTTGTTATCATAGGCAATGGGTAACTACTTCATTTTATAAATTTACCTATTTTTAGGTGATTTATTACCTATTTTTAGGTAGATTCTTTGTTGCCAATTATAGTTTTTACCTGCGGCTCACTAGGGCATTTTTCAACAAAAGCAGGCAAATTGCCCCTGTCCATCACGCTAATCACGACTTCATGCTCTTTCCTCAGCTCAAGAACAGAATTCCTGTAAAAGTTAACGTCTGCGGGATGGACGATGTCTATTAGTATTTTCATTTATATCTTCCCTAACTCAAAATTTCCTCAATCTTTGATATGAATTCTTCCGCATCTTCAAGCGCTGTCTTTGCATTTTCCCTTGAAATCGATGCAGTCGCGTTATATTGTGTCGTTTCCCTTTTTGTTTTGGTTTTTATGAGCTTGTTTATCAGGTCTTCACTTATGGCATGGGCCTGTTCAAGCTTTTGGATGTCCTTAATTTCCAGGTCCTTGTTTTGAACATAATTAAGCTCAAGCACAGAAATTGTTGCTGCATGGCTTTTGGACTTGAATCCAAGTTTGGCTATTGCTGCCAGCGCAGAAGCATACATTGAATAATATGCCACTATGGTGGCCCAGTCATAAGCATCAAAATTATCTGCCAGCTTGAGAATTTTTCTAATTTCGTCGGATTCTGAAATGCCGAAAAGCAAGTTCCCTATGGAATAGCTCTTCCTTGCTTTTAATAGGTAAGGCTTTTCAAGCTTCTTGTGTTCCTGGTTCCTGGAAAGCTGCTCTTTTTTTAAGTATGAGTCTATTTTCCTCTTCAGGAATTCCTTTCTTTTCATGCGACCAGCCTCCAAAACATTTCAGAGCCGTAAAGCGAAATTCCATATTCTTTTGCTTCTTTCCCTACATTGAATTTCCCGTCATTTATCATTTTCCTGAATTCCGCCACGTCACTTATTATAGGGCTTACCCTGAGATTATGCGAATTTTGATAGCTGATGCATTGCCTTTCAATGTTTTCCCTCAGTTGCCTGTTTTTTAAGTCTGCTGTAATAAACAACAAGTCAAGGTCAGATTGTTTTGTGGCTGTTCCTTTTGCATAGCTTCCGAATAATACTATGGAATGCATGTCTGAAATGAACTCCTGAGTTACCTTGGATATTAATTCCTCAGTTATTGCCTTGATTTTAGGATAGCTTGCATATATCCCTTCTTTTTTAAGGTTATCCAGCTCTTCCAGAAGATTTCTGCTTTTGGCATTGCTCACGTTAAGCAGGCATTTTTTGGCATTGCCGATTTTTTCGATTGTTATGATGCCTTCTTTTTCCATTTCACTTATGTGATTGTATGCGGGCCTGTATCCAATTTTCAGCTGCTTAGAAATATCCAGGATTGTTAGCCCTTTGTCCAGGTCTTTTCTCATAAGCCCAATTATCTTCAGCAGGGTTTGTCTTCTCATACTATTCACTTAATGAATAGTGTTATTCACTTTAGTATATAAATCTTTCCAGTATTTTCGTCGCTAAATCCGTGCTCCGCTGCATTCCTGTAGAAGTTAACGTCTGCGGGATGGACGATGTCTATTAGTATTCTCATAACTACATTTCAAGGTTTTTCCCTTTTAAATGTATCCCTTAAATCCTTTTCATTTTGCGGTTCTGTCTTGGTATTTTGTCGTTATTTGTTAAAAGTTGTGGAGTTTAGTATATATTATCATGATGGTCATAATCCAGAAGTGTAACGATTTTATTTTGTTCATCAATTTCGTAAGTCAGAACAAATGACTTGTCTATGTGCACTCTTCTCGCTCCGTGCATGTCTCCCCTTAATGGCTTGAAGTGTTCAGGGTTCTCGAGTATTTGCCCTATCTTCTTTGTGATTATCAGCATCTGTTTTGGATTTTTTCTGCCCAGTTTATAGAATACCTTGTCAACATTTGGTTTTAAAGCAAGGGAATACATTTTATTTCAAGTTATACCTTTTCTTAAAACCTACAATATTTCCAATACTTATTGATTTTTGCTTTCTAATGTTGTCAAGCTTTTCAAGATAGCTCCTTTTTGTTTCTGGGTCATCTTCAACTATGGATCTCATAAAAAATTCTATTTGCTTGCTCATGCTTAGCCCGCTACCCCTGCAAAATTCTGAAAATTTCCTGTAAGTTTCACTTTCCACATTGAATGTTTTCAAAGCCATGTTTTCACCTCGTTATTTAATATTAAATAAGGTTATTTAACTTATATATAAATCTTTTCAGTATTTTCGTCGCTGAATCCGTGCTCCGCTGCATTCCTGTAAAAGTTAACGCCTACGGGATGGACTATGTCAATTAGTATTTTCATTTATATCCACCTTTATCCAGATTCTTTTTCAATTTCTCCTTTCCCTCTTTCAGCTTGAAATGCTTTGCAAGCACCTTCATTACTTCCTCAAAGGTGGCTTCTTCAGCCAATAGAGGGATCACATCATCATCCCATCTTTTCTTGAGTTTCTTAGCCTTGTCAAACATCCTGATGATATTAAATTCCACATTTGACTGCCTGCATTTTTCCTTGACCAGCTGAATATCAATCTCAAATTTTTTCTTAAGCAACATGTAAATGTCAAAATGGTCCCTGGGCTTGTTTCTCCCAATTGCAGCTGCGACCTTTTCTGCAATCATCTCTTTTTGCGCCAAAGTGTTGATTGAAAAATCCGGAATGATTCCTTTGTAGAAATGTTTTATCTTATGGCTTTCTGGCCCCATCAAGAGCTTTGCTCTTTTGTTTAAGTCAATGAAAACCACCCCTTCTTCGTTTGAGAATCCCTTGTAGTGTACAACCAGCCTTGTGAATCCTTCAACATCCTTGTCTTTGGTTATTCTCTCAAATATGTTGCTTTCTTCCAATATTTTTATTATCTCGTTAATAATTTCTTTGATATCCTTATCAACTGTAAAATCTATGTCTTCGCTCAACCTTGAATAATCAAGAAAAATCTTCTGAAGGGCGGTTCCTCCTTTGAAGTATACCCCTTTTATATCTTTGATCAGATAAAGTATAGTTGTAAGGTAATAATCCTTAAGGAGTATTTTTGTGTTAAATCCGGTTTCTCCGGAAATGTAATTTATTGAATCCTCGCTTACTGCCTTGATTTCATCCATTCTAGAGCCTTCTCCTTTGACATTATTTTGAATGCCCTATTTCCTATCTTCTGAGCTACTGCTTCTGCTGCCCTTTTCCTTGATGTCCTGTGAAATACAAAACTGCTGCTGAGTATTTTCACTTTGCCCTGCCTTCTTGTTGTGTAAACATCTATTTTCATTGGCACTTGCTCAGTGAGGTGCCAGTAGTTTGCAGCAGCCCAGGATCCAATAAAATAGTCTTTTCCGTCGCAAATCTGGTCAGCTATGATGAATGAGTCATCAGACCATTTGCCGCCCTTGGCCTTGATGGGGACTAGATAATATTTGCTCCTGTTTATCTTGACTATTCTTCCCTTTTTCTTGAGATGATAAATAAAATCCTTTATTTCTTTTGGATTGTCGAAATGATGCACTATATCTTCCTTCGTGAAGTAGTATTTCTGGCAAAATTCCAGTTCCGCTATGACCTTGATTTCCTGCTTTGATAGCCCTTCCATTCGTAACACCAAAATCGCAATATCAGCGATATTCATGTTATAAGTATATAAATGTTGCTCTTTTTTTACAACTTTTGGGTTTTATCTCATGCTCCTTCCTTAACTCTTCTATTGCCCCCTTATAGAAGTTAACGTCAGCAGGATGGACTATGTCAGTTAGGATTTTCATTTTACCATCATCAGCTCATTAATCAGCTTCCTCGCTTTTTCAACAGATTGCTTTGCAGTTTCAAAATCCATTCTTTTTCCATAATAAACCAGTGAATTTCTTTTATATCTTAAGTCGTCAAAAACCCTGTACAAACCTTCTTTTTCCAGAACGTCCCTCAAATAAAATCCAAGGCATAAATGGTTGTCAACCTTAAATCCCTTCTTAAGAACAAGGGCATGCAGAATTTCCAGCACAGAAGTGTAAACCCCCTCAAAAATGAAGTTTGCGTTTGCTTCTGTGATCTTATTGCTTTTAAGGAATTTCATCCTTTCCTGTGATGTCTCTGACAATGATTTTGCCTTCGCATGATCAGGGGTTATTGAATATGCGCAGTTGCCCTCCAGGCATTCATTCCATGATGCAAGCTTCATTTAATCGCCTCCAAAAATCCATTTAGAGTTATTCCATTTATGATATTGTTTGCGAGCTCTTTGTTCTTAATATCATTTATGTTTCTGTATGCAAATATCTGGATTCTTCTGTGCAGCTGGTTTTCAAATTGCTCAAGATGCACAGTTTTTTGTGCCTCTATGTAAAGATCTATGTCACTTGCTTCTGTGTCTTCCCCTTTTGAATAGGATCCGAATAAGACAACGGTTGGATTAGAGCATTGTTCAACTGCATACTCTACAATCCCAGATTCCGCGATAGACCTGAGATTGAATAATTTTTTCTCCATAAGGAATTTCTTGGAGGACCTGTCTGCAGAGTAAAATCTTGCGCTGGAAATCTCGGCTGATTTTAGGATACCTTCTTTTTCCAGTTCTTTAGAATATTTGATTGCAGAAGGAAGCGGCACTCTTGCCTTTCTTTCAATTTCCCTGACTCTGAGCCTTTGTGTAGGATTAAGGAAGAAGTATTCCATTATTTTGCTTTTGATACTTTTTTTTATCATTTGATAATCATTATTATCATTTGATATTTAAAGTTATCGCTTATCAATGTATCATGCTTGATATTTATTTCAGCTATGTCAATTAGTATTTTCATTTAGATCTTGTTCTTGAGAATTCTCAAGTCCCTGGCCAATTTGTCAGCGAATCTGCTGATTTCTGGCTCTTTAAGTGATTTGAAGCGCAGTTCTGCATTGCGAAATGCTCTCCTGTACTGGATAATCAACTCATCTTTATTAATAAGCCTGGCAGAATCATCAATCAGGTTTCTGGCATTCTGGTTGCCTTTGAATACAGAGAGTTCAAGCAAAGGAATCATATGGGCAATGTCATAAATATCCTTGAATTCCTTCCTGTCAGCAAATGCAATGAGCTTGCTGATGAACATTCTCTCGACCGTGTAATAAAACAGCTTGCCCTTCTTCTTAAGAGATTTTGAGGGACTGGTGAAATCCACATCAATTTTTGTGTGGAATTCCTTATGTGTTTCAATGACAAGATTCATATGGTATCTGTTGGTTTGTGCAAGGCCGCTTTTGCCCTTTCGATAGGATTTAATTGTCCCTTTGTTTTTAAGCCTGTCCAGTATCCTGACAAAATATAGCTCGATGCCCTTGTAACTCTCTTTCTTAAGAGTTGTATCAAAATCCAGATCCTCTGATTCTCTGTGCCTGTTAAGATAGAAAAGCGACAAAATAGTGCCTCCCTTGCCAATTAGCTTATATGGATTGTCTTCTTGCATTTCATGCAGAAACTCTTCAAGTATATCAAGTATTCTTGCCATTTACACTCCAAATTTTCCAAGGTTTATTGCGTTCTCGCTTGATGCAAGCTGCTTGAACTTGGAATAGTTTTTTACAAATAATTTTCCATATCTTGAAAGCATCTGCAGCCATGTTTTTTTTACATATTCGTTTTTTGTCAGTTTGGCGTCTTGAAAAACCTGGTCGTTAGTGGCATACCGAAGTCCATTGCCTGTATCTATGGTATACTCGCTTTTCTCTATAGACTTTGCCCTGATGAGCCGGAACATTCTGTTACCAATTCTCAGAGAGCCTTCAATCTTCGTGTTGATTACTTCCACAATCTTCGGTTCAAAATACCACCCATAGCCGTTATGCTTAAGAGCCTCAAGCCCTGTGATATAATAAGAGCCAATGCTGTCCAGAAGCTGGGTTTCATTCGGCTTTTCATTGTTATTCAGCTGGTCAAGAGCTGCAAGCTTTTCCCTTAGTTGCCCTCTCAAGTACCTTTTTTCATTTTCATTAAGTTTGTCCCCTTCATTCAGCTTTCTTATTATGTTGAACTGGACTGGCTTGAAGAGAATTGGAACTACTAAACCTTCTGAATCTGCAAGTTTTTTTATCAGTTGGCTGCTTACCATAGTGGATATAAAACTATCCGTTAATTTATAAATGTTTTGGTCAAAAAACCCCGGCATTCCTGTAAAAGTTCACGTCAGCAGGATGGACGATGTCAATTAGGATTTTCATTTAGATCTCCTAAGTTTCATTAATCCATTTCCCACGCTCAATATCGGCCTGAAACGCGTTTTACCTTTGTCATAAATCAGCTTCTCCGACATTATGAAGGAGCTCTTTGGCTTGTATTTGTCAAGAAAGCTTAAGAATGATTTTGTAAAAATAGGCCTGGAAAGGCTTGATTTTATCTCAATCGGGATAATCTTTCCCTCTTTTTCCACTACAAAATCCACTTCTGCCATTGACTTTGTGCGCCAATACTTGAGTTCCAATCCCATTTTCATCAGCTCAGATGCTACAAAATTCTCATACAATGCGCCTTTATCTGTTCTGTTTCCTACTGGCTGGAAATTTCTCAAGACGATATTCCTAAAGCCTGAATCAAGGAAAAATATTTTTGGGGATTTCACAAGCTCTGTCCTCTTATTTGTATAGAAAGGAAGAATTCTTGCCACTACAAATGTCTTTTCAAGGACATTAAGGTTTTTCAGCAGTTCCTTGTGGGTAAATGAAGTGATGTCAGAAAGCTCTTTGTAATTGATTATATTTCCTATCTGGAGCGCAAGCGCATTAATGAGCTTGCTAAGCTTATAGTCTTCCCCCAGGTTCAGTATTTCCTTTATTTCCTTGAGGAAGTAGGTATTGTATATGTTTTTCAGCACAGTCTCCTTTTCTGCATTGTCCTCTGCCAATGCCACTCTGGGGTATCCCCCATATATACAGAACTCATTGAAAAAAGGCATGATTCTGTTGACTGTCTGCCTTGTCAGTTTCCCGTTTTTCCAAATATTATGCAGCTTGCTGTCTTTGTACCCCAAGTATTCTTCGAATGAGAACGGATACAAAGTAAAGACAAATATCCTTCCCACAAGGAATTTTATGCTTTGGATGGACAATTCGCTCACAGATGACCCTGATATGATAATTTTTACTTTGTGATTGTCGTAAATATATTTTAAATTTTTTCCTCCTTCCCGTGCATACTGGAATTCGTCAATGAAAACATAATCATTTCCCTTTACATGAAGCTCTATAAAGGAAGTTATGTCCTCGCTGAATAAGTCCAGGGTTTGCCTGTCCTCAAAATCCAGGAAAACGGCGTTTTTGCATTCCTCATAAAATTTCCTGAGGAGTGTTGTTTTTCCCGACTGCCTTGGGCCTATTATTGCTATGATCTCTTTTTTTCCAAAATATTTTTTTATTTCCCTTTCCAAAATTCTTTCAATGTACATTTTAACCCTGCTAAAATTTCATTTTTAACTAAAAAAGTAGGTATTATTTATAAAGATTGCGGTTTAAGGCTCTTTCCTTAACCCTTCTATTGCCCCCTTTTTCATTTTTGAAATTCCGGTATCATCACGGCTCTGTCTCGAATGAAGGTTATTGCCTTACTGCGAGGCTCTTCTACAAACAAATTCCAACTGACAGGAGGGACGGCTCCTCCGGAGGATGTCAGTTATCCTCCTACAAAATCACAGCCGAGCCTGGCAATAACCCGAGCAGAGTGAGATTCGGGACAGAGCTCATCATCACAAAACCTTTATAAGCCCTAAAATTGATA
>Ga0209211_10006739_pt1 | contig 16459 bp, 14 predicted proteins | sample RifGroA2_FD_183992 | JGI IMG/M metagenome (GOLD analysis project Ga0209211, IMG submission 183992) | Groundwater microbial communities from Rifle, Colorado, USA - Groundwater A2 (SPAdes) (version 2) | ecosystem: Environmental > Aquatic > Deep subsurface > Groundwater | place: Rifle, Colorado... | reverse complement strand
ACCACCCCAAAAGTTTTATATATCAATAACAAAACAAAAATACAAAAAGAGGCATAAAATGAATAAAAAATCCCAGGCCGCTTTGGAGTTCCTGACAACCTATGCGTGGGCTTTTCTTGTCATTCTTATAATGATAAGCGCTTTGGCGTATTTCGGCATCTTGAGGCCCAGCAGGCTGCTGCCCGACAGGTGCAACTTTGGCTCGCAAATCAGCTGCGTTGATTATAAAATAGCTTACGGCACAGGCGCTGACGGGACATTCAGCCTGAGGCTGAAAAACAGTGTAGGAGAGCCTATTGTTATAACTGCCACAGCCATCTCAAGCGAATCAGTTACAGCTTTTGCATGCACCGGCGCGCAGACGCCTGGCTTGCCTTTTACATGGGGCTCCGGCATTGTGCAGGATTTCAGCTTTACAACCTGCAACAGCGCTGCTGCTGGGTTTGTCAAGGGCGAAAAGGGGAAAGTAACATTGGCATTGACTTACTATGCTGCAAAGAGCGGCTCCACATACACGCATCAAGTCAGCGGCGATGTTTTCACGACAATTGTTTAAGCGCTTAAAGATGAAAAAGTCAATTCTGGTTGTTTCATTTCTGATGGTATTTGTTTTGTTGGGCTATGGCTGCGCTAAGAATGTTCCTGAATCCCCTGCAGAAAAAATACCTGAACCTATTGCAAATGTTCCGGAAGCAGAACCAGAACTCGTTTCTGAAACACCTCAAGATTTAATCCCTGAAATTAACAATATGCCAACAGAACTGGTTGCAGAAACATTGTCATTTTCTTGGGAAAAAGACGGCGGTTCAAGAGTTACAGATGGGTCTGTTCCTTTTGTCCACGGCTTGAAGGATGGGAAAGTCCGCTTGTACTACTGCAACAATAAATGGATATTGTCTGCAATTTCCAATGACGGCCTGACTTTTGCAAAAGAATCTGGAGTTAGAATCTCTCCTGGAACAGGATTTGAATCCATAGTCTGTGATCCCACTATAGTAAATCTTCCGGACGGAAAAATAAGAATGTATTACAAAGGCGCTAACAGCCAGAACCCCGGTCCTGGTCAGTCTATCCACAAAATTTATTCTGCAGTATCTTCGGATGGATTAACTTTCCAAAAAGAAGGGCTTAGAATCGACTCAGAGACTAACGGAGACAATGGCTGGGCTTCTGTACCGGACGCGATAGTCCTCCCTGACGGCAGAGTAAGAATATATTACGTAACAGCATCAGGAATGCAGCATGGGATTGGATCAGCCATATCATCCGATGGGCTTGATTTTGTAAAAGAAGCAGGAATTAGGGTTCCAAACCTGGTCGATCCCGCATTGGCCAGAATCGCCGATAAATACGTGCTTTTTGCAGCCTCTATAGATGAAAGATTTGCCAAAGTTCCAAAGGGGATTTATTATGTAGAATCACCTGATGGGCTCGATTTTGGCGAACCAATAGCCGTTTTCCAAGGAGATAATGTATACGATCCCTCTGTCTTGAAAATAGATGAGAATACCATTCGTGTATTCTATGGAAAAGTCGTGCCTCCGCAATTACCTGCAGTTGAAAGCCACACAGGACATATTGTAAAATAAAAGTATGCTCCCGCCGAGTACTGCATGGTTTTGAGATTTGGAAGGGATAAGTTTTTCTTATGGGTAAATCGATAAATTTTTATAAGCGCAGGTAATTTTATTAGTATGGAAAAGAGGTTTTTGATATTTCTTTTTTTATTTGCTATCTTGACTTATGGCTGTTCCCAACAAACTGCTACTTTAGACCAGCAAGTAGGGCAGCCAAATGAGGAGACAGAACAAATTATTGAAGAGCCTAAGCCATCAGAGCCAATTCTGATAGAAAAATGCCCTGACAGCGTATGCGACGAGTTTGAAAAAGCCAACAAAGAAGCCTGCCCGGAAGACTGTAAAAATGTTGAAGGCTGGCAGGAAAAAGCGCAGCAACAGCCAGGGCAGCCAGTCATGCCACAGCAAGGTCCGCCTGAAAGAACTTTATCTGTTAATGCATTGCAAAGCAGCTACAAAACAGTTACTTCAAAACCTTCAGGCTGGTTTAAGACAGGACAAGACGCTGACATCATGCTTTCAGGAACAGGCTTTAACAATGCTGGAGGCCCTTTGCAATTTAATCATCCCGGAGGATTAGCTACTGACGGCCAGAACCTTATCTTGGCTGACAGGTTTAACAACAGAGTCTTAATATGGAATAATCTGCCCATTGGTAATACCCCCCCGGATATGGTTTTAGGTCAAAAAGATTTTACATCTAACAATCCCGGGAAAAGTCTTGATGGAATGAATTGGCCGGTAGCAGTAGCAACGGATGGAAAACGGATAATAGTAGCTGACACGTACAATGACCGGCTTCTTATCTGGAACAGCTTTCCTGCAAGCAATGGACAGCCTGCCGATATTGAAATAAAAGATGCTGGACAAGGACAAGATGTTAATCCAAAGAGAGCTATGGAGTGGCCTTGGGCAGTATGGACTGATGGAGAAAAGCTCGTAGCAACGGCAACACGCAGTGCAAAAGTCTTGATATGGAATACTTTCCCAACTAAAAACAACCAGCCTGCAGATATTTCGCTCGCGCTTCCGGATAGTTTTGGAACTCCAAGAACTATTGGCAGCGATGGCAAGCATTTGGTGGTAGGAGACCATAATGTAAAAGTCAAAGGGAAGGAAGGGCCGGGAAATTTTTTCTGGAAAACCTTTCCCAGCAAAGACAATCAGCCTTATGACTTCCTAATCTTATCAGCAGAAGAGGCGCCTCAAGCTCCAGTAGGCCAAAAAATAACCAGGAGGGGCGACATCTTTTGGGGCCCTACATTCAATTCTGATGGCAGACTAATCGCATTAGGAGAGCGGCTTTATGTCTGGAACTCTTTCCCGGAAAACGAGAATGACATGCCCGATGTATCAGTGGCTGCTTTTCGCGGGGGAACGCATGGAAATAAGCTGGCCAGCGGCGATGGCTCAGGAATCACAATTGCAGGCAGTAAGCTTTATATTTCCCTATACAATGGGAACAAGATTGTCGCGTATAATTCCATACCTCGGAGTTCTGAGCAGAAGCCTGATTTTGCCGTAGGCTCTCCAGATTTAGATACCAATACCCTTGATAACGTTGGATTTATTACTAATCCAGTGGTTGAAACTGATGGAAAAAGCCTTTTCATATCTTCTGATTTTGATGGCAAGCTAAGCATATGGAAAAACCTCCCTGATGAGGACAGTGCAAGGCCTGACTTTATTTATGAACTTGGGATGGATCCGTGGGATAGCGAGCTTTTCCAAAACAAGCTTATACTGGCAGGCAGAGATAAAGTTTATATTTGGAACAGCCAGCCCTTAAATGGCGAGTCGCCAGACATTAAAATTGAAAAGAGCATTGGCAGCGTTACTTTTAAGGAGATTAAGGGAGTTGCCATGGATGAAAAATATTTTTATGTTGCAGATCAAAACAAAATCCACATCTGGGAAGGCATCCCTGAAAAAAATGCTAATCCAAAGTTTTCAATCGATGCTTTAGGCGCCACTCGGCTTTCGAGCGATGGAAAATACCTGGTAGTTGCTGCGACAGAAGCACCCTCTGAGGAGATGATAAAGGTCTACAAGCTGGATGGATTATCTTCTGGCAGTAAGCCTATTTTAATAAGAAATAAAGACTTCTGGTTCAACCTTCCGCAAGCAGTCTTAGCCTCAGAAGGGCATCTTTTTATTGGAGACACTGGAAATAATCGTGTACTGGTCTGGAAATCTATTGACGAGGCAGTAACAGGCAAGAACCCTGATATTGTACTGGGCGAGGAGAATCTCGAGGATTTTGTCCCTGAGATCGGCAGGGATAAGCTTTTCTTGCCCGCAGGCCTGGCTTTTGACGGCAGCTATCTCTGGGTTGGAGAATTCAAGTTTTCAGGAAGGATATTAAGATTCAGCGTGGGGCAATAAAAATTGATTAAAAAGATTTATATATCACTTTATTCAAAAAATTAAAAAATGAAAAAAAAGAGGTATTTGTTAGGCTTTCTTTTATTGTTGGTGTTTACAGTATTTGGCTGTGCTACGCAAGAAGCGCCTATAGAAAAAGCAGCAAAGCCTGTTGTTGAAGATGTACCGCAAGAAGCAGTAGAAGCGCCGGTGCAGGAACCTCAAACAGTGGAAGAAACTAAAGAAGAGCAAACAATAGCGGAAGAGCCTATAATTGCAGAACTGGAGCCTGTTGTTGAGAAAAAAGAAGAATTCCAGATATTCAATCCAGTTTTAACTTATGAAGGAGCTTATAACGGCCCATTATATGGGACTTCAGAGCAGGTAGGTTCTGCATCAATGGATTCCTATTTTGAAAATCTTGACAGGAACGGCATAAATTTTTTTATTGGCATGTTTGGCATTTCCGGCGAGCCTTCTGCTGATATTCTTATCAGCGACCAAGGGCTTGGTGAAGTGGTTGATGCTGCCCAAAAGCATCCTTACAGGGTTATTCCTTTCTTTAATCCTGGAATTGGCGGTGAGGAAGTGGAGCAATACCTTGGAGAAACACTAACAGGATGGTATACTAATACTTTGTCGGCATCTCAGCGAATAGCGGGAAATGATTTCATAAGGGGTTTTGGGGAAGTTGAGACGCAGGAATGGAAGGCAAGGCATAATGATCCCAAAATCATTGAATTAATTGAGCTGGCTGAGGATAACAGCATTAATTTTATGTTTCATCCTGTTGCCAGCAAAATCGATGATGTGAAAAAGATTATTGAAGCGTACCCCAATACTATTTTTTTAATACACATGTACAGGGAGGATTTAGACAAGAGCAGAGACAAGCTGATTAAAATAATGCAGGAGCATGACAACCTGTATTTCAGCATGGATGCGGCACATATAGTTTTTGTGAATTCTCTCGGTGGGGATCTAGTATATATATTTGACAGCAAAGACAAACAGTTATCCATCAGCAAATTTGTTTCCGCTTATAACAGCAGGGAGAAATCCATGATTAACGATGCGATTAAAGCATATAAGCCTCTTGTTGATGCAGTTCCGGATAAAGTAATGTGGGGCACTGAAATAGGCCCTGAATACGCTTTTGATCCAGAGGTATTTGACCGCGCGATTAAAATTTCACGTTTTGTAATAGCAGGATTTGATGAAGAGCATCAGGAAGCAGTTGGATACAAGAACGCTTTAAGGGTTTTTGGGCAAGGTGTTGTGGCAGACCAGAATATCAAGGTAATTGACACACGCTCATGGCCTGAATGCTCTAACACTCAAACGAGTGCTTGTGACACCTCCTGTGAAACACCGGATTCAAACACCTTAACTGCTGAGCAGGATGCGTGTTTTCTAAACTGCCTTATCGGCAAGAAGTGCAAGGAAGTTATCGAGATGGATACAGGATAAAATCAAATAAAAAATTAAACTCAGAATAGCTCTTTTCCAAAGGCTGCTTTTTCTAAACTGGCTTTTCCCGCGCCATAAGCTAATGTTACCAGGAATGCAAGCATGAACACGAGAGCAGGCATTCCAAAATTAACAGCAGGATTCCAACCGCCAACTTTAACATGGCCAAGGTAATAGGCAACAATCATCATGATGATGCCAAAAGCAGATGCTAATCTTACCAGGACACCGGTTACCATGGATGAGCCAATCATCAATTCAAAGATGCCGGCATACCACATTAAAGTTCCAACAGCAGCAGGGCCGCCGGGCATGCCCCATAATCCTAACAACTTCATAAATCCCAGCATGAGAAACAATACGCCTATTCCTGCACGAAAAATCACATACAAATTATCTCCATATTTTGTTTCAAAATAGCCCATAGTATCCTGCCTCAGTATATATGTGAAATTACTTGCTTATATAAATATTATTATTCGAAGTCTATTTTGGTGGACTTATTTAGAGAAAGCATTTTGCATCTGAAGAAAACGGTCTATTGAAAGCAGGTTTCAATTAATGTTGAAATGAAGGAAAAAACAATGAAATATATTGATGAGTTTTTGAAGATGGAGTAAAATGAAGCTTTGGAATAAATTTTTAATTATTGGCAAATCCGAGGCAAAAATTAGTGGCAGGGCAATTTTTGCTGAGCCTAAATTTCGTGAGCGAAGCGAATGTATTGATTCAGAATACTAAACTATCATAGGCTTAATCAGCAGCTGTAAGTCCTTTCCTTTATGCCTTTCTTGTAGTTGTCCCACGCGACTTTAATGAGCTTTTTTCCCCATAGTGTTGGATATTCGCCTGTTATGCAGGCAGTGCAGAGCTGGCTTTTCGGGAAGCCTATTGATCTTACAAGCCCGCCAACTGTCTGATAGATTAAAGAATCAGCGCCCATTTCCTTTGCGATTTTATCGCAGGTTTCTTTTGAAATTTCCCCTGAGTTGGGATTTTTTTCAAACTTCGGGACAAGAAGCTCGGAAACAGTTGACATGTCAATGCCGTAAAAGCACGGGCCGCGGATTGGAGGGCACGTGACCCTTACATGCACTTCCTTTACGCCTCCGACTTTTTTCAAATACCTTACAATCTGCCCTGTTGTGGAGCCGCGGACAATGCTGTCATCAACAAGAAAAACCTTTTTCCCCTCAACAACTTCCTTGATGACTGTATACTTGTTCTGGACGCGGTCATCCCTGCTTGAGCCTTCAATGAATGTCCTTCCAACATACCTGTTTCTTATCAGGCCCTCGCGTGAAGGAATTCCCAATTCATAGGCAAACGCATCCCCTGCTGCTTTTGCAGTATCAGGCACAGGGACAACAATATGCTCATTAGTTGCTTTTTCTGTCTCTAATTTTGCCAGCTCTTTGCCAAGCTTTGTCCTGCTGACATAAACAGGCTTTCCGTCATTCACAGAGCTTACATTTGAGAAATAAACCCACTCGAACATGCAATGCGCAGTGCCTTTTGATTCGGCAAATTTATGCACTTTTATGCTGCCGTTCCTGACCCAGATCAAATGCCCGGGCTCCAGAGGCTTGTAGTCAGTTATGCCGCAGTTAATCAAGGCATTGCTTTCAGAGGCAGCCATGAAAATGCTGTCATTAAAGCCGTAAACCAAAGGCCTGAAGCCATAGGGGTCGCGCGCAACAATTATGTCTCCATCGGCATTTATGAATGCAATGTTGTACATGCCGTCAAAAATCCTTGCCAGATTTGAAAACACCTTAACCAAATCAGGCTTTTTCTTGGGCGCGAATTCCTTTGAAAGGTAATGCATAATGACTTCTGTATCTGCCTGGTGCGTCATGTAATAGCCTAATTTTTCAAGGTTTTTCTTCAGGACAGTGTAATTTGCAAGATTGCCGTTGAAGCAGAAGCTGAACCATTTCCACAATTTGCCATGGTGCCTTTCAAAGGGCTGCGCATAGCCCCTTTCCTCACTGCCCGAAGTGGCATACCTTACATGGCCAATGCCTTTTGTGCCAGCATACCTCTTGAATATCTTCAGGCTTTGCTCCCTGTCGCTTGTTTTAAAGACTTCATTGACGGGTCCCAGGTCGCGGTGCGTATCCAGCAGTTGCTCCCTGTGAGGGTTGTATGTTGTTACGCCTGCACTTAATTGGCCGCGGTTTTGCAGGTTCAGCAGCAGTTTATAAAGGTAGAACAGAGCCTTATTTGCAGCCTCCCCATTGCCATTCTCCTTGATGTAGACAGCTGCAATTCCGCAATTCTCATGAAGATTTTCTGACATAAAACCCCCTAATTGTAATATAGGTGGCAGTAATATTTAAATGTTTCTGTGTTTCAAAATTTATATAAATTATATAAAAATTTGAGCTAGTATTTTTGGTCGCTGAAAAAATTGAGTGACATTTGCGCCGAGAATGATCTAAAAGAATCTTGGAATGAGCTGTATCATAGGAGTTTAAAAACGATCATATGTTTGATATTATTACAACCCTTAAATAGTAAATCTTTTAAATCTAGGGTACATCCCATAGAGAATGTCAAGCAACAGAATACTTGTTACGGCTGCATTACCCTACATTAACAATGTTCCCCATATGGGCCATATTGTGGGCTCGCATCTGCCTGCCGATATATTCTACAGGTATATGAGATCAAAAGGTGTTGAGGCGTTATTTATTGGAGGTTCTGATGAACATGGAACCCCTTCCTCGATTGCAGCAAAGGAACTGGGGTTGCAGCCACAGCAACTGGTAGACAGGCTTCATGAAATACACCAAAGGGTTTATCACAGACTCAATATTTCTTATGATAATTATTCCAGAACCTCGAATCCTATTCATCATGATACGGTAAAGGCATTTTTTGCAAGGATTAGGGATAATGGGTTCACCCATAAGGGAAAAATAGAAATGTATTTCTGCCAGAACGATAAGATGTTCCTGCCGGACAGATATGTTGAAGGAACATGCCCTAAATGTAATTACGAGGCCGCAAATGCTGACCAGTGCGAGAACTGCACAACCGTTCTGTCGCCCCAGGAGCTTATTGACCCTCACTGCAAAAGTTGTGGTTCTCAGCCGGTTATGAGGGAGTCGGAGCACGTCTATATTGACCTAGGAAAATTAGCTACCAAGTTAAATGGGTGGGTAGAGAGCAGGAAAGAAATCTGGAGGTCAAATGTCTATAGTGAAGCAAAAAAGTGGTTGAACGAAGGTTTGAGAAGCAGATCTATAACCAGGGATATGGAGTGGGGTATACACCTGCCAGTCCCGGGTTTAGAAGACAAAGTATTCTATGTTTGGTTTGATGCGCCTATCGGGTATATGACTTTCACGAAAGAGCTGGGACAAGATGTTTTTGAGGAATACTGGCTAGACCCAAACTCCCAAGTGTTCCACTTTCTAGGGAAGGACAACATACCATTTCACACAATATTCTGGCCATCCATGTTGCTGGCGCATGGTGGTCTAAATCTTCCATTTAATGTTGTTGGACAAAACTACTTGAATTTTGAAGGGCAGAAATTTTCCAAAAGCAAAGGCGTTGGCGTTTTCTGCTACAACCTGCTTGATTCGGACGTGGATATCGATGTGTTGCGCTCTTATTTGACCACAGCAATACCGGAGAATAGAGACGCAGACTTCAAGTGGGATGGACTAAAAACAATCACCAACAGCGAGCTTATTGGAAAACTTGGCAATCTCTTTAATAGAACTTTGACATTGATATGGAGGAATTTTGAGGGAAGACTGGGCCATCAGGAATTATCCTCTTTAATGGATCTAGATATCCGTGTCATTGAGGCAATCAGAACAGCGCCGAATGCTATTGGAGATGCCTTTGCTCGAACAGAGTTTAGGGACGCTTATAGAAAGATAATGCAGTATGCATCAGAGGGCAATCTTTATCTGGACAGGACCGCACCATGGAGATCAGTGGCCGCAGGAAACTTAGAAGAAGCAAGAAAAGTTTTGTATCTTACTTTAAACTTATGCCGGTCATTGGCAATTGTTGCCCACCCTATATTGCCCGGGAGCATGCAAAGGATGTGGTCTGACCAATTGAATTTTGAAGGTTCTGTATCTCAAGTAGGATTATGGAAAGAATCAACTGATATAGGCTTGCCGTCGGACCATAGCACTAAACCACCAAGTCCGCTCTACACAAGATTTGACGATGCTTCAATAGACTCGCTAAAAAAACACTTATCAAAAAGCCATTCATTAGAAGAACTCGTAAGAAGCTAGCCGAATTACGAATTACCTTCATTGTAGTATTTTGTGTGGGGTGGAAAAAATCAGCAAAAGACCATTGGATCGAGTTTACGAGCATATTTCCACCTTATTTCCACGAGGGTATAGGGATGGTAAATTCACCGCTTTCATTGACTCTTTAAGGTTGGTGCTAGATGGACTAGTAAAAGGTCGGGATTCCCCGAGGATAAATGGAGATGCAGACAAAGACACCTACACTAGATTGACGAGCAAATGGGCAATGGTTCCTCAAGAGTGCGAAGATCCTGAATCTACATGTGAACAGATTGTAAGGGACCTTTTTCCGAGGGTACCAAGATGGAGAAGTCCTCTACTGGTTTACAATGTTGGCACAGCAGTCAACTCTGCAGCTTCAGCGGCCTACTCATTAGCTCTAGATGTAAATGTTTATAACATAAATGATGGCCTTGCTGGAAATATGCTTGTAGCTGAGCAGGCAGTAGCCAGATTTCTGGCACAGGCAGGCGGAATAGAAAAAAAATGTATGGGGCTATTTACATTTGGAGGAACTGCCACAAACCTTTATGCAATGAAGATTGGATTGAAAAAAGCATCTCCGGGCTCAAGCCGAAAAGGCACTCCAAAAGATCTAAGAGTAATAATTACGGAAGATGCCCATTTCTGCCATAATGTTTCAGCAGATTGGCTTGGGATAGGGACTGATAATGTGGCAGTAATCTCTGCTGATTATGACCGTAGAAGCAGCATAGAAGATGCAGAAAATAAAATGCGTCAAATTATCAGGAGTGGAAACCTATTATCCTCCATTACAATAAACGGCGGAACAACATATGGCCATGTTGTTGATGATATTCCTGCGTTTGTCAATTTAAGAGACAGACTGGCACAAGAATACAGCCTTAATTACAGGCCACATCTGCATGTTGATTCTGTCATTGGCTGGGCTTGGTTGATGTTCAGGAACTACGATTTTGAGAGGAATGAATTGGGAATTAGTCCACAAGCACTTTCTATGATAAGAAATCAATACGCTAGAATCTCGCAATTAAACTTGGCTGACTCCTGGGGTGTGGATTTTCATAAAGGAGTAGGGTCATGCCCAATTGATTGTAGTATATTTATGGTAAATGACATAGCCGATTTGAATCTTCTTTCCAAGAAAGAAGGAGGGGTGATAGATACACACCAGTTGGCGAGAGAATTCAGTTTTAATTCCCCTTCAGATTACACACTTGAAACTTCGAGAGCAGGAGGCGCAGCCCTTGCAGCATTAGTTTCATTACACACTCTCGGAGTGAGAGGCTACCAAAGGAATCTTGCCAATGTCATTGAGCAGACTGTTGTAATGCGGGATTTGTTGAGTGGTCGACCTGATATTGTAGTATGCCATCCAGATGCCTCTTTAGGATATGTTACTATGCTAAGAATCTACCCTCCTGAGATGGCAGGGGATACAAGAATGCAAATTGAATTCACAGACAAATCCCATCAAATCAGACTATTCTCCGAAAGTGTTGATAAATACATGAAAGAATTTTTCAATTGGGATTATAAAAACAGGATGCTAAGAAATGAAGGCATGGAGTACTCATTCAGCACATCTTATGCGCAACTGCCCAGCGGAGTAAAAATCTCGGGCATAAAGCTGTATCCCGTATCACCTCATTTCACTGAGAAGCATGCGAGGGAGGCTATAGGCACAATTATGAAACAAAAAAATCTATTTGATGCTAACGTTTGGAAAAAATGAATCAAGGAAAAGACACACTAGAAAAAATTATGGAAGGTATAGCGAGAGATGCAGAATTGGAAACTTTTGTTTTTTTTGGAGGCACAGCCGTTGATTTACTTTCTGGATTTGCCGATGAATCTTCCATAGGTGACCTAGACATATCCATAAAAGGCATTGATACAACAACTATGGATAGATACGACTTAACTATCCAAAAAAATGGGTATACTATTACCAAAGCAAGAAGACTCTATATCATCAGCAGGACTATGCCCGTTTTTACTACATTTGCCAGAAAAGGGAAGACTGTGATTGATGCAAATTTTATGGATGATCCAACAAGGGTTGGGCTTTTTAATATTGATGCATTGTATGTTCTTTTTCCGGGATATACAATAATCGACCTGCATGGCACTTTAGAGGGGCTCAGAAGCAAGACAATTGTTCCAGTCCGGGACCTCAGCAGTGAAAATCCATATTTCCTAGCTTCGAGATTCATTTATGTTAGTGCAAAATACGACATTAGCATGACTGATGCAAAAAATGTTAGAGTTGCAGAAGTGATAGTAGGGCATATGGTCAGTGAGCCTACAGACCCAAGAGGAGAGTTTGATTCTTTCCTCTCATCTGTGTTCAGGTCAATTCTTAGGGCTCGAGATAAGGTTTCTTATCTGAAGGAACTAATTGAAATCGGCATATTAAGCCCAAGATTATCAGACCTTGAATCATCAGTTAAGCAAGTGATAGCAGGCCGGCACCATCCAGATATGGAAAAAATCACAACTGTCAATGAGCTAGTTAATTTTTTTGCAGGATATGTCCCTGCACCTTCAAGAAAGGATTTTTATAATAAAATCAAGCCGCTCTATAACCGAACTTGGGAAAATGACGACAGAAGAGTAACTCGGATTCGTTCCACCTAGATTTTGTGAGATGATAAATATGAAACTGTTTTTATCTCTGGACAAAAAAAGCAGGCATAACTCGTTGCATCCATACCAAATATTTTGGGTCATATTTTTTTTACAGCGGTGATAAAATGTTGCTAACCATAATTGTTTCGGCATTAAATGAAGAAGAAAATATCAGGAATGTTTTGCATACACTTGATAGCCAATTAGATAAGCTGGGTAAGGAAGTTGACAAATCCCAGTATGGCGTGGTGGTGGTAGATAATGGCAGCGATGACGCAACACCCGAAATTGTAAGGCAGTTTAGTAGACAAAGCAAAATGTTTGTCAGATTAACCCATGAAACAGAACAAAGTATAGTAAGTGCAAGAAAAGCAGGGGTTCGCGAAATAAAAAACAATCACCACGTTTTTGGTGATACAGGATATATTGCTTTTTGTGATGCTGATGTTCTTGTACCGACAAACTGGGTTGATTCCATTTTAACTGAATTTGGGAAAAGCAATGCTGATGTATTGTCCTTTAACGGGTCTTTTCCGCACTCATTTTGGATGAGAGTCCCAGACCTTGCTGAACGATACATTGCTGAAATAGGAACCCTCTTTTTTCCTGAAGAAACAGTTGTTTATTATGGGACCCAAAAAAGAGATCTTAGATTTACGAGCCAGATTTATGCAGATTTTGTAAGGCCGCCAAGCGGTGGATTTTATGCAATCAGCCTGAGGGCTTATGACAAAGTTGGGGGTTATAGGAGAGAATTTACAGAAGAAAGAAAAGAAATTGACGGTCCGACATGGAGACTTTACCAAAAACTTATGTGGACTGGAGCAAAGCTTCATTTCATTCCTGAAATTGATGTAATCAACAGCCCCAGAAGATTGCTTGGCGACCCAATGAGATTCTTTGGAATACAATCCTACGACCAATTGGGAGAACTTCCACAAAATATTCGCAATCTTGACAAGAGCCGATACGATTTTGTTAATGGACTTGCAAAACACGTTGATTTTAAACCTATTCAAAGATATGTTGCAGAGTACTATATCATTATGCCATGCGTATGTGACCCCCCATTGATTGGGAAAAATAAATCATTTTTTGGAGAACTGGAAGAAAGAGTGCGGGCCGATATACAAAACTGGAGGTTACAAAATCCAAAACCAAAAGCGCAGAATATTTACAGATTTTGTGATGAAATGGCAGATAAGTACTTTCAACAAATTTTCCAGGCGGTGCCTTCACAACCAGGCAGCCTGTCACAAAAACACAGTTGAAGCACATGGCACAAAGAATAATCGCCGACTACCACACCCATTCATTGGCATCAGATGGAAATTGGAGACCTTCAAAAGTAGTCACAGAGGCAAAGAAGCGAGGTCTTGAATCCATTGCCTTAACAGACCACGATACTACTCATGGCATTCCTGAAGCGCTTCAGGAAGGCAACAGAGTAGGTCTCAAAGTAGTGAGCGGCATCGAAATTGATTCGTCGTTTAATTCTGGAGATCTTGTTTTAGATTCGATAGAAATTTTAGGATTAGGATTTGATTTGCTTTTATTGGAAAGTTTTACAGAACAATTGGCTGCTCATATACTGATATTGCGGCGAGATTTAACCAATATATTTCTTCTGATGAATTCAAACAACATAATCCGAACAGCAAATACCCTTTAATAAATCTTTCAAGCATTGGTGCGCATGATATGGTTTTATGGAAATGCAGGTGGAACGGATATTTTAATCCATCTCCTGTCTTTTCAAATACAGAAATACTATTCTACATATTTGATCGATTTGCACCAAAAGTCAATTTAATAGGCAGGACATTGCAAGGAGATAAAAATACACTATGGGAAGTGATGAGAGAATATAACTTCCTTTTTGATGTACAGAAAGATAAACCTTTTTCTGCTCAAGCTATTAAAGAAATTAAAGATGCTGGAGGGTTAGCAATACTAGCTCACCCAGGTCTTTCTGCATTATACCTTGATGGTATGCTGACTCCGGAATGGAACCAAGAAGAAGAGCAATGGTTTAAAGGCCATAACCAGTCCAGCCCGTTTGCATTCATCAGGTCGTTAAAGCAGGCAGGATTAGATGGAGTTGAGTTATATTTCTATCGAGGTAACGACAAAGTTCATGGGCATCTGCAAGGTAGAATCAACATGTATTTCGGATTACTATCTCGACAATTGGGATTGGGGGTAACTCTTGGCTCAGACTGCCATGGGCCTAGAGGAAGAGAGCCTTATCTTGGATTATTTGGTTCAGACAAAATTATTATATGAATAGAGATCATCAGAAAATATTGCGGAATTGACCATTTAAAAAGTTGAAATGGTTCAGTGGGAATTTGAATAAAAATGTTAACTATCAACAAAACTATGGACCGTTCGGATTTGCTAACTCCCGAAGCAAAATCAGTTGTTAGGAGAATCAATGACCTCATTGAAGAAGTGTATTCAAGAGGACTACACATGACTTCATGGTATGGGACCCTCCCAGATTTCTTAGAAAGTGAAAAAGGTGTTGGAATCGCTAATAGGGGCCGTGATTACACACAGTTGCTGGAAATGGCTGATGATAGGAGGCTTCCATGGTATTTGTATTGGGAAATCTTTTGGGTATTGATCCATGGACCATCACTCAAAGCGGGAGATAGAGTGCTGGATGCTGGCGGCACTTCTTCGCTTTTCAGCTGTTATTTAGCATCACTTGGGATTGAGGTCCACTCGATAGATTTGAATGGGCGATTAGTTGCAAATGGCAATACATTGACAAAAAATATGAAATGGAATATGCATTCTTATCACATGGACATGAGCCACCTCGATTTTTCTGATGGTTTTTTTGACCATGCTTATTCTATCTGCGTATTTGAGCATTTGGACAACAAAACTAAGATACTGTCACTGGAAGAAATCGCCCGAAGCCTTAAGCCTGGAGGAGTCCTTTCAATCACCTTTGATTATAGAAACCCCGCTCCGAATGTTTTTGGCTATGGGTCCGATACTCGTACAGAAAATCAGCTAAAAACAAGAGAAGACCTTGAGAGAGTGTTTCTATCAACGAAATATTTTGAGATTATGGGAAACCGAGAATTTCATGATAATGGGCAATCATACTTAGTGCATCCTAGATTAGGTAATCACCCATACACGTTTGGAGCAATTTTCTTGCGGAAAAAAGACTTGCCTGGACCAACAGGCAAATAACTGAATTTGCAGATTATCAATTGTGCATGAGATTTGGTTCGCGAAAAAGCTAAATTTATAAACAGGTAAGACCAGTGTTACCCTCATGAAACTTGGATTTGCAGTATTATTAGGTGATGAAAGCCACAACTTTGCTCGTAAAATTGAACTTGAACTTTGCAATAAGTTTGGGCTATGTTGGGGATTAAAACAAAGCCCGCATATTACTATAAAAGCCCCTTTTAATGTGAAGAATGTTGATCCATTTGTAAGGTATCTTGAGGATTTGGCTAGAAAAACTAAACCCTTTGAGATACAGCTGGAAGGTTTTGGCTATTTTGAGCCTAGGGTCATTTTCTTGAATGTAAAACAAAATACTAAATTGAAGACATTGCATTTTAGCATTCTGAAAGACATGAAAAAGAGTTTTCACATCAAGCCGCATGCGTTGGAAGGAGAAAAAATTCGATTTCATTGCACTCTAGCGCTTCAGGATGTTACAAAGAAAAAACTTAGAAATGCTAAAGAGTACCTTAGACAATATCACCCCAGATTCAGATTTAAAGCCAAATCACTTGGCGTTTTTTTATATCTGGGTAAGGAAGCTGGCTGGATAATCCTTAGTAAGGTTAAACTAGGTAATCTTCTTCATCTGGATTAGCCATTTTCCACCCCGACAGCCAGAATGAAAGTGTCTCGAACTTTCCCTCATCTCCAAATACATCTTCCATTAGTAGCACTTACAATATCAAAAAAACAACAAAAAATATAAAAACATTTTAAAATTGCCGTATTTAAGTGGTTTTATGATAAGGATTTTGCTTGTAGGGCATGGCGCAAGGGAGCATGCAATAGCAGAAGCGCTGAAGAAAAATACTTTAGTGGAGCTTTTTTCCTTCATGAAGTCAAAAAACCCCGGCATTGCGAAATTAAGCGAATATACTGCAATTGGAA
>Ga0209211_10006734_pt1 | contig 16471 bp, 16 predicted proteins | sample RifGroA2_FD_183992 | JGI IMG/M metagenome (GOLD analysis project Ga0209211, IMG submission 183992) | Groundwater microbial communities from Rifle, Colorado, USA - Groundwater A2 (SPAdes) (version 2) | ecosystem: Environmental > Aquatic > Deep subsurface > Groundwater | place: Rifle, Colorado... | reverse complement strand
TGGCGGCGATAACCAGAAATGGAAGATGATTTCGCGCGGAGGTAATAACTATGCCCTGCAGGCCAAGCACAGCGGCAAATGCCTTGACGTGGCGGGCGCGGGTACGCACAACGGCGCCAACGTCCAGCAATGGGACTGCGTCAACGTGGGCCAGCAGACATGGATCATCGATCTCAAGAAAGCAGGTTACCTGGCGTCAGCATTTGACAAAGATCTCGGGTCGCTGCGCAGTGCCCGGATAGGCAACGATACGGTCAGATCGGTCAGGGTTTACTATCCGCTTAATATAGCCGATGTAAAGGAGTGGAAGGTCATCCAGAGCACTCCCACGGCAGGCAATGTCGTTCTCGCCTATGTAAAAGGAGCCGACGACCAGTATAAACCGCTCATCAGCACCGAACTGAAAGGCACTGGAAGCAATATCCAGGCATATTACGACGACAGCGGAAAGCTCTCTGTGACAGCCTATGCCGGGTCCGGGGCGGAGTTCCCCGCTGCAGATTACCGGGTCTATGTGAAGGGCACGCCTTACGAGATGAAGGACATCACCGAGGCGGGCAAGTACGTCCGGATCGTAACGAAGACCATCAAATTCAATGATGGCGCAACCGCGATGATAAACATGGACGGAGGAATTTCCGCGACATATGATACCGTGGCACTCTCCCCTGCCGAAGATGCCACTTCCACGACAGTTTTCACTCTGCCGGGGCCTGACGGCATGACCTTGAGGTTCAATGTCACGAGTACCGGCGGGTTTGGAGCGGCTGAGATCGTTGGGTCTAACCCGGTGGCGTATGCACCCGTGTATACGGATGATTCGGGAGTCCCCCAGGGAATCAAGAAAGTAGTCGGCAAGATCGAGGGTGGCTTCTTCATGGATGCGGCTCTCAATCTCGGAACACGGCAGACGGCGCAGGTAGCTCTCCATATATCCGGCGCGATAAAGACCGACGGGAATTATTACCTGAAAGGCAACGGAAACCTCGTGATCGCCAACTTCGAAGTATCGGAGGCTGTGATCGAGCTTTCCTCCGACAAGGGACTTACGATAAAGGGAAAGATGGACCTATACGGTGCAAAGGTGGATATCACGGGAGAACTTAAGCCGAACGGCGAATTCTCCTTCACCGGCACTGCGCAGGTCATGATAAATAAGAACGGCATCAAGGGCGCCCTGGAAGTCAACAACAAAGGGGTAAACATTAATGGAAGCGTTTATCTTGCCAACAAGAAAATCATGAATGGAAACTTTGCTGTCAAGGACGGAAAGGTGAGCTGGCCGACCAAGGTGAGCATCGGTAGCGCGGGCTTTAATTCTACGGTAGCGGTTGCCTTAAAGGACGGCGCAGCGTCCTTCGACGGCAGGGCTTACATCAACGTTGATATACCTATCTATGTCTGGGGTCCGAAGGGCTGGAAATGCAAGAGGAAATGGGGCTTCAAGGTGTGCTGGCCTAACGGTTGGGGTAATATCAGGGTGGGCACTCTCGGCATCCATCACAACAAGACAGTAAAAGGCTCTATCAGCGGGACCGCCGCCAGCATAAAGCTCGGCATCGCAACCCTGACAGTGGATGTGGCAAAACCGTCGGTAAAAGCCAAGTGGTGAGGGGAGATGGTGCCCAGTAATCAAAAAATAGCATATTGCGAATGAACCAAGGTGATATATGAGAAATATTTTTGATCAATATCAGCAGCATGAGAACAGGTTGACGCATGCTCTATCTTGTTGTCTTTCTGAAGATCCAAATCTTCTCAAACAATTCTTGTCGTGGGTTACTGGTAAAAAACTAATAATGCTTCCGAAGCGACTTGAAATATTAGAGCAGCAAGTTCCAGGCGAACGGGACGAATTACCTGAAGAGGAAGTGGAAAAACGCGGGATTCCAGACATGTGGATTCATGATAGCGCTAAATGGTGCCTTCTGATAGAAAGTAAGGTGGATGCACCAGTAAGTAATGGTCAGTTGGAGAGGCATTACAAAACAGCTATTCGATGTGGTTTTGAAGATATACAGATTATAGTAATTGCCATCGTGCTCATTTGGTCTTTTCAGATTTTCCTTATCCTGCAGCATTGGATGAGATCATCAAAGACTTCCATTTGAAAATATGAGCGTGTCAGACATGGCATTATGGATACTTGTATTTAATTGAGCCGAAATTATTTCGAGTAGAACCCTTGACATGAAAACATTGCCTCACTGAGAACAATTACTGTGAGATAGAAGTCGAGGTTGATAAAAAACATGCGAGGTTTTGTGGGATATTCTGGAACGTCTTTCATCAGTTCTGATATTATTTGACTTGCTCTTTGGCTCTGTGGCATTCTCAAAAAAAAGGAGATTCAATGAGAGTGTCAGGCTTCGGGATTTGGCATTTGGCATTTGAAGTATTTCCCGTGTTAAACCTGACCGTAGGGGCATAATCTCGTATGTCCCTTATAAGCCGTCTTTCAGCTTTTCAGTCTCCTCGACAAGCTGCCTGAAGTAGTCCGTGAATGATTAAACAAAAGACACTTTGCAGTCAAAGACCTCTTGTATAGCCTGAAAATCGCGTCTGTTTTATGTATAGACAACGGCACCTATGCTTCTGGCAGCGGTGGCAATCAAACAGTCGCTGGTTAGCGAGGCGCATTTTTTGATTTCATAACCCTTTTTACTCTGTAGTTTTGCAATGAGTTCTCCAGCCTGTTCATAGTCTTTTATTGAAGGCAAGACAATCCGGTTAACCCTCCTGAAAAAATCGGCAAGCTCATTGACTGCTTTTAAGGCTTCCTTTGAGTGTGCGCCTGCCTTAAGCTCCATGAGCACAACTGATGACAGATATACCACTCCATCTGACAAAAAAATATCCTTATGAAGATCAGGATTTGCAAACCTATCTATAAGGATATTTGTGTCTATAAGTTTTTTAAGCATAAACCTTTTTTATCTTTGTGCCCCTGTATTTAGAGAACATGTCTTCAAGCTCAATCTTACCTGTAGCCATATCAAGAGCTTTTTTAACAGCCTCGACATTGGTGTCAACCCTGAAAATCTTCTTTGCCCTTTCTATATCACGCCTTTTGACTTCAATATGGTCTATGATTACTGTGCCTGCTTTTGACATTTGTCATCCCTCCTTTCAACGTAAACTGTGACTACATTTTACCATAAATCGAGGGATTAGCCCCCTTCGTCCAGTGGCTGGGCTTGGCATTAGGACATTTGACGACGTGTCGGATTGATGCCCACTGGTAATTACTACTTGAACTTATCAGAATAAGCAGAGTAAATCAGAGTGAGGGTTTCTGTGAGATAGAGTCGAGGTTGATAAAAAACATGTAAGATTTTGTGGGATATCCTGGAACGTTTTTCATCAGTTCTGATATTATTTGACTTGCTCTTTGGCTCTGTGGCATTCTCAAAAAAAAGGAGATTTTATGTACAGGGCCTTCGGTTTCTCGTTTGCGGACATAAAGGGAGTAGTCCTTTTTCTCGTTATACTGGTTGTTTTTGTTTTCGCTTACCATAAAGTAATACAGTCCTCCATAAGAAGCCATCCGGAGTCAACCCGGCGCGCTGTTCAGGAACATTGCCGTTATATGCTGGGGAAGCAGCTCGGGAAAATACCTCAGGAGGAACTCTCCGACAAGCTCCGGAAATGCGATGACGTTCGTATCAAGTCGGTCTCTGCCGGAGGAGGTGTATTCGATCCTGTAATCGTAAAGATAACCCTGGACGGTCAATCCCAATCGCCCCTGGGCAAAGATATTTTTATTTTTAAAACAGCCGCAATAAATACCGGGAAATTCAACTTTTTGGCAGGGTTGAACAGTCTGAGCAGCGGTCACTGGGAATTCAATTTCTACAATACCTATTCTAATACGTACTTTTATGGCAGTTTCTAGTGAGCGGCGTTACCGAAGAAATTACCCTATCCGTTTGGACAGTCAACAGAAGTTTTCGGTTACGTAGATTTTACCGTCAGCAGAGAGTGCAACTCCGATTCCCTGTCGTTTGAAATAGGGGGTCATGATATTTGCCCTGTGCGCCTTGCTGCTCATCCACTGCTTTACTATTGAGTCGGCAATTTCGTCTTCCGAGTTCCAGTTGAAAACTCTTTTACCATTTACATAAGAGTAAGAGCGGAAGAGATTGTCCTGTGAGATGTTTTCAGCACCCATATGGATCGTGTCACCTATCCGGATTTTGCACTCGATCCCATCGGCCTTGTACCTGTCATTAAATCCTCTGCCATCAGGATCATTGTGTGAGAAGAAGTTCCGCTCCACCATGTCCTGACTATGTTTCCTGGCTACCTTGTGCAGACTTTCATCCCAGCGCAGGGCTGAAAGGCCCTTTTTCGTCCTTTCCTTATTGATCAGGGTATGGACCTTCTTTTCGAGTTGCGTGATATCGATATCCGGTCTGGAATACAATACATCCCTTTTCTTGCTTTGGGCGCTGGAGGTGAAGCAGAGTACAGATAAAATGACAATAAATATGATCTTCAGCGAGGGAAGTTTCTTATAAGCCATCTTTCAGCTTTTCAGCCTTCTCGACAAGCTGCCTGAAATAGTCCGTGCCGATGATCTCTTCTACGGCCTTCTCCTTTTTCTTTTCGTCTATCTTTATCTCGAGATTGACCACCTTTTGTTCGAGTTCCCTGGTATACTTGTGGAGTTCCTGATATAGTCTTTCCTTCTCTTTGAACGCAGTCCTGAGGCTCAGAGTCATGGAGTTAAAGTCAATTGCAAGGTCTCCGAGTTCGTCTTTCCTGTGTTCCATCTCCACGCGGTAGTCCAGGTTTCCGTTGGCTATGACTTCCGTGGCCTTTGCAAGTTCCCTGACCGGTATGAACATCCTGTTTGTCAGGACGTATATGCTCGCGCAGGACAGCACAAGCATGATCAGCGCTGCCGCTATCATTGAATTTCTAAGTCTGGCCACCTCCGCATTTAAATGATTGACGGATATCCCTACCCGGAAAGCGCCCCAGTGCCTGCCTTTTATCCACACAGGCGCGGATATGTCCCATATCTCCTCGCCTGTGTCCCTGTGGTAGTTCTGGAAAACATACGGAGCGAGATTTCGGGCCGCCTTAATACCCACAGGGTCGGCATAGATGCGTTTAGTCCGGTTTCCCTCAAGGTCTTTTTTGTAATCTCCGGTCAGAGGTTTCTGGTATTTAATGTTATGCACCGGCACGTAGCTGTTCCTGTCGACAGATACTGAATAAACAAAGTCCTTGTCCTTGAGAAATTCTTCCTGCACCGCAAGGAGCCTGTTTTCGAGGAAAGAATCATATGCAGTATGGTACTTCAAAGGATCGCTGCCGGGGATGGCTTTATAATCAGCGTCCAAAAGCTCGGCCATGCTGAAAAATCCTTCATCGGCAATATTGTCCAGCATATGGCCTATAGTATTTGCCCCGGTTACAGCCGCCGACCTTCCCTTCTCGAGCAGGGATTCCTGCATCGTGCTGGTGGACCATTTTATGAAGTATATGGCGAACGCGCTCAGCAGGACCGTAAGGACAACGATCAGCGCAAGCGATACCTTTGCCGAAAGACTTTTAAACATACCTTACCCCTGTTTTCATTCTGCTTTGTACCCGAACCTTATTGCTCCCCAATGCCTTCCCTTCACGCGGACAGGGACTGAGAGGTCCTTTATTATCTCTCCGGTGTCCCTCCTGTATTTTTGGAGGAGAAACGGTCCGGTGTTTCTTGCTGCCATGAACCCTGTCTTGTCGTTGAATATGCGCTTGGTGCGGTTGCCCACGATGTCTTTAAGCTTGTCGCCGGTGAGGGGATTCGAAAACTTTTTGTTATGGGTCGGGAGATAACCGTTCCTGTCAAGTAACACGACAAACACCATCCTCCCGTCCCTGGCAAGGTATTCTTCTTCTATGGGAAGAATATGTTTGTCCGTATATGAGTCGTAGGAGGTGTTGAACTTCTGCGGATAGGTGCCGGGTATTGGTATATAAAGCGTGTCGAATACCTGTTTCCCGGTAAGCTCCCCATTGTCTATCGCCGACTCCAAAACCCGCGCGCACTTTTCCGCTGCCTCTTTTGCCCATCCCAGCACTTTCCTGTCGAAGCCGTCCGGCTCGGTCGCGGATGCAAAGGTCACCAGCAGTATGAGGGGAAGCAGCGATAAAAATATTCTACCCATCTTCATATCCTGTTCAAAGCGATTTCAGCCACTTCCTTTATCCCCCTGGACCATATGTCCTCAGGCAGGACCTTTACTATCAGGTCCGCGCTTCCGAGTTCAACCATCTGCTCGCTGTGGGGAAGCACAGCTGCTACAGGACACCCGTAGACACTCTCCACTTTTTTTCTTATCTGATCCGGGTCGTAATAGGAAAGAGCATTGTTTACTACGATGAAGAGGTTTTTGACCTTCAGTTTTCTCGCCACCTCGACAGTTACGCTCGTGCCCTGAAAATCCTGCTGGTCGGGCCTCAGGACGATGAAGAGCGCGTCCGAGATGGCGATGGAAAGCAGGGTCTCCTCGTTCAGCCCCGGATGGGTGTCTATCACAAGGTAGTCGAGGTCAAACTTACTGATTATCTCCCTGAAGCCCTTGTTAAGCATGCTGACGTCATAGCCCTGCTTTATCACTTTGGCTATCTCCGCCATATTCATGCTGCAGGGAATGAGATATGACCTGCCGTCCGTAAACCCGAGGTTTCTCGACACGTCCACTGCCACCTCTTCTATTGAGGCCTTACCCCAGAGGAAGTCGTTGAGCGTTTTGGACACGGGCTCCTTGATCCCGAGCAGGACGTGTATGCCAGGAGACTGGATGTCGGTGTCTATGACGCACACCCGTTTCCCGGCTGCGGTCAATGAGTAGCTCAGGTTGGCCGATATGTTGGACTTGCCTGTGCCGCCCCTGAAAGAGTGTACGGAAATGGTCTTGCACATTGTGAGAGTAAAATAGCACGGGAAGGGGGAAGTAATCAATACAAACAGCTGATTGTTATGGTCCAAATTCTTTTAAAGTGACTACTCTTTATTTTGTATTCACTTTTTCTGTAGGTCTCAATAATTTTCTTGACATTCCTTTTGTTATGTGCAACCTTCTGATATTTTGTGAGTTTTTAACAATTGTTAATAACCTGTTACATTACTATGTTCAAAGCTACCCTTAACGTTACAAATAGCAACCTTTTGTCTTTATCTGCCTATTTTTTAAGCAGACTTAATATTATTAAATGTCAATAGGTTATCTTTCAATTCCGCCATCTTTGATACTTATTTTTTTCTGCTGACTGCAATGCCTTGCCAGTCACTGGATTTATAGGTCTAAAATTTTAATTTTAGACTTATGCGGCCTCTGAACAGGTATTTTATGACGGAAAGGAAAAAAGAATAAAATATATTGCTAACCTGGTTTTTTTTTGATATGTTTTACAAAAGGGGGAAGGAGGGACCTATGGCGCGCAGTTTCAGATCATATGAAGTCGATAAGAATGGTATGATCTTCTCTGTTCCGAGTCTCGATTATCACAGCGGAACGGGGCCGTCAGCAGTAATAAGGATGATCAGATACATTCTTGGGAAAGTCAGATCATTATTCAGGTAAGAGTGAGCGGGCGTCAGATTGATTCCAGAAGTTCCCATCTCTTATATGCCGCGGGAATAGCTTTTTCGAGTTCTTCAAGCCTTGCCTTGATTGCCGGCACCCGGGTTACGTCCTGTTTATAAAAATCGGGGTCTGCAAGGCTTACATAAAGCTTTTCCCTCTCGGTTTCGAGCGATTCGATTAAAGCAGGCAGTGCCTCGATCTCTTTTTTTTCCTTAAAGGTAAGGGTCCGGGCATACTCTCTCTGTTGGCGGGACTTCCCGCCTTTAGGTGCCTTTTCTTTCCCGGCCCGGGCTGCGGTGTTGCGCTGTCGCAGCCAGTCGTCATACCCTCCGACATATTCGACGAGCTTTCCATTGCCTTCAAATACTATGGTGCTTGTCACAATATTATTAAGAAATTCCCTGTCGTGGCTTACGAGCAGTACAGTCCCCTTATACTCCATCAGCATCTCTTCAAGGAGTTCCAGTGTATCGGTGTCCATGTCATTTGTCGGCTCGTCCATCACAAGGACATTTGAGGGCTTCGTAAATATCTTTGCCAGGAGAGCGCGGTTGCGTTCCCCGCCTGAGAGCACCCTTACAGGAGAACGGGAACGCTCGGGCGGGAAAAGGAAATCTTCCAGATAACCGATTATATGCCTTGTCCTTCCATTGACTGTCACGTATTCGTTTCCGTCCGATACATTGTCCATGACTGACCTGTCTTCAATAAGCTGTTCGCGATGCTGGTCAAAAAAAACGACTTCAAGTTTGGTCCCCATGCGCACAGAGCCTTGCTGTGGCTCAATTGAGCCGAGCAGTATGTTGAGAAGAGTGGTCTTGCCTGAGCCGTTTGGGCCGATTATTCCTATCTTGTCTCCGCGCATGATGACTGTGGAGAAGTCCTGAATCAGGGGGCCGCTTTCGTAATTATGCACAATCCCTTTCGCCTCAAGGACGAGCTTGCCTGACCTCTCAGCCTCGTTCAGCTTCATCTTTGCGCTCCCGGTCAGTTCACGTCTGACAAGGCGTTCCTTCCTCATCTCTTCCAATGCGGTCACCCGCCCTTCATTACGCGTGCGCCTGGCTTTAATTCCCTTTCGTATCCAGACCTCTTCCTGGGCCAGTTTTTTATCAAAGAGCGCATTGTGGGTTGCCTCTGCATCGAGTTCAGACTGTCTTCTTCTTAAATAGGTCTGGTAATCGCCCGGCCAGTCAGTGATGCGACCCCGGTCGAGCTCTACTATGCGCGTTGCAAGGGTCTGCAGGAACCGCCGGTCATGGGTTATGAACAGCAGGGCGCCCTGGAACTCTTTGAGGAATTCCTCAAGCCAATTTATGGAGCTTACATCGAGATGGTTGGTAGGCTCATCCAGGAGTAACAGGTCAGGCGAGCTTACCAATGCCTTTGCCAGGAGGACCCTCCTTTTATAACCACCGGACAGATCAGCAACAAAGTCGTCGGGTCCAAGCCTGAGGCGGGAAAGCACGGTCTCGACCGTTTGATGCATCTGCCAGCCGCCGGAAGACTCTATCAGGTGCTGCACACGCTCAAGCTCAGCGATTGCAGCGTCACTCTGCCCGTGTGCAAGGCTGCTGCTCAGGGAATGGTATTGCGACAGCAGGTCTGCTGCATTGCCAAGCCCTGAAGATACGACCTCGAAAACCGTCCCTGACATATTCTGCGGGACTTCCTGTGACAGGGAAGTAATACGCATCCCCTGGCTGGTTATGACTTGTCCGGCGTCAGGTGTTATCTCTTTACTTATGATCTTCATAAGCGTAGACTTGCCGGCGCCGTTTCTTCCAACGAGGCAGACCCTTTCGCCGCGTTCTATCTGCAGGGTCACGCCATCGAGCAACTCAGGGCCGCCGAACGCAAGCCTCACATCCTGTAAACTCATTAATGCCATTTATCACCAATGTATTCTTATTTTTTCCGGAAAGTCAGATCTCTTATCATAAGCTTGATCATTTCGGGCAGGGTCTTTTTTGATACTTCCTTGCATCTGCAGTTGTCTTCATTTCCCTTCAGCTCACCGGATTTTTTATTTCCGGGGGCCTTTATATCCGAATCGGCAGCATGTTTTTGATGTTGTGTCACCCCATACTCCTTGCCTCTGATGTTCCTGCTATTATTATAGGGTATTGCTTTTAAAGTATGCTATGCTGCCTTGTTGGAAAAGTGCTCTTTGGCCCCTGGAATTGGCAGAATCCATCTTCAATCAAAAGCTGTGTGTAGACTTCGACTTTTGAAGATAGTACACTTTAAACATGATTACGAGATACTTACAGGGTAGCGAGGAAACCCATCCTGAAAAGAAATATATTGAAGTGGGCGCTGACATGCTCATCCTTGGCACAAGACTCCCATTCGACGTTTTCATTCATGAAGATGGGGCAATGAAACACATATTTGGCAGGGGGATGATATACACCAAACACGCGCGGGCGCTTCTTACCGAAAAAAACGTAGCCAACCTCTACATCGATGAATCAGAAAAAGCGGACCTTGATTCCTACCTCAAAATAGGCGCCTTCCAGAAAATAATCACTGACAAAGACCCCGAGCTTTTTAGGGCATATTCCGCCGAGAAAGATAAGTACCACCAGATAGACCGGAACATCCTCATTCATGCGACCGATATAAATTTCAACCTTTATCTGTTGGACGAACTTACGTTTGCCATACTCCTGGAGACAACCGGGGATAAGCCGGTGAAATTCGATAAGAACCTACTTCCGTACCACGGCGACATCTTGATAAGAAAATCCGACCTCTACCTCCTGAACGATTATCTGCAGTCGATCTTACAATATAAGGAAAGAATTCCGGCAGAAAAAACCTTAAAGGTAAAAGCTATGGTAATCAGGGAGAACTCCAAGGTGCTCATGGAGGAACTGCTGGAAGACCCGCTGAGCGGGGACATGATACAAAAAACGAACACCTCCGTAAACAGTATTATAGACACCATCCTTGACAACAAGGAAGCGGTGTATGACCTGATAGACATGAGCAAGCGCGACTATTACACTTACACGCATTCGGTAAATGTAGCCGTTATGACCATAGGACTGGGAAGCGCCATTGGGCTGGACAGAGGGCATATAGAAGAACTCGGAATGGGAGCCATGCTGCACGACATTGGCAAGAGCGCAGTACCCGCCGAGATCCTGAACAAGCAAGGCAGACTTGATTTCATTGAGTACAGGATAATGAAAGAGCATGTTGTTGAAGGTGAGAGAATCCTGCGTATGCATCGCGACTTTCCGGAGGAGTCTTTTCCCGCAGTGCTCCAGCACCATGAAAAACTGACCGGAAAGGGCTATCCCTTCGGGATTTCTGGAAAAGAGCTGAAGCTCTACGGCAGGATAACCTCCGTCGTAGACTGCTATGATGCGCTGACCACAAATCGTCCATACAAGACAGCTTACACGCCATTCTATGCGTTCTACCTGCTGATAAAAGAAAAGCAGGCATACGACAGCCATATTGTCAGGGAATTCATCAAAATGATCGGAAAAGTCAAATAAACCAATCGGAAGCAGGATGTTATGACTTACTTCAGTATCCCCCTTACAATTACATCAACTGCCTCTTCAGGCGTAAGTCCGTGGGCCATTAGGGTCTCAAGCTGCCGTCTGTCCACACTTCCTATGGCAGCCTCATGAGTCACTTTTGCAAGCGGATTTGTAACAGTAACTATAGGAATCGCCTTTGCAACTGCACAATCTTTCACTATCTCCATACAGTCTACATGTCCCCTGGCGCCGGCGGCGTTGCCTTCCGTGATACCCGTCACCTCTGCAGATGCCTCGTCCTCTAAAGCGACCCTCGTTTTAATCAGGCCTCTTGAGTTCTCCCCTGAAAGAACGACCTTCTCCTTAATCTTGATGTTGTCATTGGCATGACCAAAGACCCTCGCTGTCAACTCGGTCACAGCATATTCACCTGCCTCGACGGAGTAATCTATACTCAGAGTCCCAACCCTCCCGGAGGTCAGAGTGAAATCAGCAAAATATCTTCCTTTCCTGCCGACTTTCACGGTTGCCACCGGAATGACCTCTATGCCTCCGTAAAGTCCATGATAATGGGTCTCCGAATATTTCATCTCCGCGTTTTCTCCGATCTCCACCACTGCATTCATGATATGTTTTACGTTTTCCGCCTTCGGGAATATGCAGTGCGCAATAAAATGCGCAGATGAATCCTTTTCAAGTTTCACATCCATTTTGATTTTTTGCGTCCCTTTTTTGTGAAGTATGCCGAAACACAGATGGACAGGATTATGAATGTTTACACCTCTCTTTACCCTGACCTTAGCCGCAATGCCGGTAAAGGTCTCCTTTGTTTCGATCTCAAGCCCGTTAACATCCCTCGCACTCAATATCTTATGGCCGCTCACAGCAAGATGCGCTGTCTCTTTATCGGCAATAATGCTCTTTTCACCTCCTGCTTCTCCAAATGCCTTCATTAATTCGTCAAGCTCGCTCATCCGCACACCTCTCCGTCACAAATAAGGCATTCCCTTGATTTATAATATTCTGTTACATCCTCCGGCCTCCCTGAGCATACTATCCTTCCGCGACAAATCTGCGATGCCTTGTCGGCTATCAAGGCAATTTCTTCCCTGTGGGTAATTAAAAGGACAGCTGAACCGTTTTCCTTAAAAGCATGGATTACATTGATGACATCCTGTGTCGAAAGCATATCGATCCCCGAATCGGGCTCGTCAAGAACAGCGAGTTTCGGGTCCAGTGCAAGGACAGATGCAAGCTCAATTCTTTTTCTTTCGCCGCCGCTGAGGGATTTATCGACACTCCTGTCAAGGTAGAGTTCGGGGCGAAGTCCTACCAGTTCAAGACAAAATGCCGGATTGAGTTTTCTTTTTTTAAGCGCCAGATAATCATGGACGCAAATCCCTTCAAACCTTACGGGTTCCTGCCAGGCCATTGTTATCCCAATTTCCGCCCTCTCGTGAATCTTAAGTTCATTAATATTCCTTCCTTCAAATACTATTTCTCCGGATAATGGCCTGTATCCTTCGCATCCCATTATGAGATATGCGAGGGTGCTTTTACCCGTTCCGTTCGTGCCGAGAAGGGCATGGACCTCCTGGACCCCTATCGAAAGGCCTAGATTGTCGAGGATCTTTTTACCGTTTGCTTCGTATCCCAGTCCTTTTATCTCAAGCAGTGACATGTCTTATGTCCTTGAAGGGGGGGGCTCAAAGTCTCTCGTGAGCTATTCAGCAATTGCATGGTTGTTTTCCTTTTACTACCGGGCTTTCTACTAAAATCATAGCAGGGTATTTGACAGGGGGGAATTGTTTTTTTATCAAAAGTAAGGACGAAGACAAGGTGGTCCCGCAACTTCTGATATTTACCTTACAAAAAGGGAAATCTGTAATAAAATATTAGTAACCATTAAATAATCTTGAGGCCGGATGAGTAATTTGCATATATTCTCTATGTTGCTGTTTTCAATATCAATTTGCCTTGACAATTTTGGGGTGGGAGTTGCTTATGGCATAAGGGGACTCTGTATACCCGTATCATCAAATCTCCTTATTGCGGCACTTAACAGCGGAGGGACGTTTATTTCAATGCTTATCGGTGAAAGGTTATACCATTTTATGCAGCCGGCAACTGCGAAATATATGGGTCCATCTGTATTCCTTATTGCAGGCTGCATAGTAATTGTTAACGATATTGCCAAAAAGCACGGAATGAAAGTCTTTTCCACGGTGCTGCTGCCTGAAAAAATCGCCTTGCCGGACAAAAAATCAATTATCAATATTTACTGTAAAGGGCGCGTTGGACTCAAAGAGGGGGCCTTGCTTGCTATTGCGCTGACTTTCAGTAACCTGGTGACAGGGGCAGGCGCAAGCCTGATAGGATTAAGTCTTGCAGTGACAACTATTTTTGTATTCGTGCTCAGCGTCTTTGCTATCTCAGTCGGCATGAGGATCGGGAACTATTCAGGAGGCCGATGGCTTGGAGACATGTCGGACCCGCTTTCCGGCGTGCTGCTAATCATCATAGGTATTTATGAGATGGTTTCATAATGGAAAAGCCTGACCGCAATAATTTAACAATCGGGGACCTTTGGACCAATATCTGGTATATGTCGTGGCCTATGCTGGGTATAATGGTCTTCAATTTTTTTGTGGGCCTTGCGGATGTCTATGTGGCAGGCCTTATAAGTCCGGGGGTGCAGGCCGCTGTCGGCTTTGTAAGCCAGATTTATTTTTTCAGCATTATAGTTGCAAACGCCATAAGCATCGGGACACTGGCCATAGTCTCAAGGGCGATAGGCTCAGGGGACAGCCGAAAGGCCATTGATACAGCGAAACAATCAATGCTCTTCAGCATAGTGGTTGCCGCAGGTCTGACAACCTTCACTTTTATATTTAACAGGGAGATTATTGCCGCTGCCGGCTTTCCTTCTGAAATCAGAGAAATAGCTGAGAAATTCCTTGAGATTTTTGCATTGTCTCTCGGCCCAAACTATATACTGATAATTTCAAATGCAGTTTTCCGTTCAAGCGGTGAAGTGCAGAAACCCCTCTTCACAATGTTCGTTGTGAGCGTCATAAATATAATCGGGGATTTTGTACTGGTTTTTGGCATTAGTCCTTTCCCGGAGATGGGCTATCAGGGCATAGCTGTTTCAACCACCTTGTCCGTTGCTATCGGGATGTTCCTGAACCTGCTTTTTTTTGGCCGGGGCAGGTGGAAGCCTGTTTATTCAGGACCATGGGCATTGTCCCTTTCCGGGATCACTAAAATTGTGGTCATTGCATGGCCTTCCGCTATCCTCCAGGTTGCATGGGGCGCAGGGACTATAGCGCTTTATAACATTCTCGGAAGGCTTGGCAGCGAGAGCATCTCTGCAATGGCCTCTCTTACAAATGGTCTGAGGATAGAGGCCGTTATCTATCTCCCGGCTTTTGCGCTGAATATGGCCGCATCAGTGCTTGTCGGGCAAAATCTCGGCGCAGGAAAGGCGGAGAGGGCGGCATCCGCAGGATGGAAGATCGCGCGCGCAGGGGTATTGGTGATAAGTCTTATGTCTGTAGCGGTCTTTGCCCTTGCAGGGCATTTTTCATCAATGTTCACGGACAGCCAGGATGTCCTGAAAGAGACCTCAAGATACCTGAAGTTCAACATGCTTTCAGAACCCTTCATGGCTGTGAGCGCTATTCTTGCGGGGGGACTCCAGGGCGCAGGAGATACAAGGGGTACGATGTGGGTCATCATTGTGGCAATGTGGGTTGTCCGATTACCACTTGCCTATTTTTTGGCCATAATTCTCGGTTATGGGGCAGTCGGCGTCTGGACAGCCATGATAACTTCCATGGTCTTGCAGGGCATTCTGATGTCTATCAGGTTTTACAGGGGACATTGGAAAAATATAAAGGTCGGATAAATAGGGGACTGTCCCTATTTACGGACGTAGTCGTAGAATAGGGGCTGTCCCCGGGGTAGGTGAATCATGCTAAGACTCTTTAATTCATTAGGGAAAAAAATTGAGACCTTCAGGCCGGTCAACAAAGAGGTCGTAACGATATTCACCTGCGGCCCTTCTGTGTACCAGAGGTCCCATATCGGCAATTTCAGGACCTTTTTGTTTGAGGATGTGCTTGTGAGGTACCTCGAATATTCGGGCTACAGGGTCCGGAGGGGAATGAACTTTACGGACATCGAGGACAAGGCCTTTGAAGAAGCCGCAAGAAAAAAAACGAGCATTCGGCTTCTCGCGGACAAAAACATTAAAGAGTTCCTGCGCGAGACGAAGCTCCTGAACATGAAGACACCCGATTACACCCCGCGCGCCTCTGACACGGACAATGTAATGCAGGCCGCTGATTTGATAGGACAGCTTATTGACCTTGATATTGCATACCGTTACAGGGGGGACCTATATTTCGATCCCCAAAAGTTCAAAGGCTTCGGAAGGCTCTACGGTCTTGATATGTCCAAATGGCCTATGAAAAAACGGAGGTTTCACAGGGACACTTACAGGGGCATCCATTGGAATTACGGTGATTTCATACTCTGGCACGGATATAAAAAGGGAGACACGGATTTCTGGGACACCCCAATAGGAAAGGGGAGACCAGCATGGAATGTGCAGGACGCCGGAATTGTCAGCAGATATCTGCAGGAGACCCTTTCGGTTTATTGCGGTGGAGTCGACAACCTCGTGAGGCATCATGATTACTCTATTGCTATCCTTGAAGCAATAAGACCATATCCTATGGCAAGGTTCTGGCTCCATTGCCAGCACCTCTTTGTAGAAGGCAGCAAAATGTCCAAGAGTAAAGGGAATATTTATTACACTGATACCCTTTTGAATAAAGGATACAGTCCCGCCGAAATAAGGTTTTTCCTGATATACGGCCACTACAGGGAAAGGCTCGATTATTCTGACGATAACATGAGGGATGCTGTTGATAAACTCAGGCGCGTGAAAAAAAACATGACCGGGACCATTAGAAAAGGCCGTTCAGGCATAAGCAGCGTGACAATTGCTCAAAAGATCAGGCGTATCTTTGTCGAGCACATGGACAACGATTTCGATGTAAGAAGCGCATTTGACGGGGTTGGGGCTGTCCTGTCAGAGGCGGCAAACAGCGATAAGAAATATGATCCGGCAGCTATTGTAAAAGAACTCAGGAAAATTGAAGAGGTGCTCATGGTGGATCTTTTGCAATTAAACTGACTATTTGATACCACCGGTGCGGAATGGTTACGGTGCATATAAAACAACATAGTTACAATAGTGTCGTCACCTTTAAGGCGCTTGATGAGCATTGTGATACAATTGAATCATGGCGGAAGACAAAAAAGACGGTCCCGTTACGAATATATATTGGAGACCTATTACAGCGGTCCTGA
>Ga0209211_10006732_pt1 | contig 16473 bp, 13 predicted proteins | sample RifGroA2_FD_183992 | JGI IMG/M metagenome (GOLD analysis project Ga0209211, IMG submission 183992) | Groundwater microbial communities from Rifle, Colorado, USA - Groundwater A2 (SPAdes) (version 2) | ecosystem: Environmental > Aquatic > Deep subsurface > Groundwater | place: Rifle, Colorado... | reverse complement strand
TCCAAGCTCAAGTAAAGTATCTTGTTTAACATACGCGGTAAATTCTGTTTTCGACTTCGTTATCATCTCTTTGATCGTGTTGGTTCCTAAAAGATTTTCGACAAAGAGAAGTTTACAATTTTCAATTTCGGGTACATCTTTATTGGTCGTAAGCAAATAAATTTCTTCAACCTGCCCGGAACCAAGAAATGATGAAACGGTTTTATGGGTGTAGCTAAAACCACTATAAGGTAAAAAAAGCGTTATTTTTTTTGACATTTTAATCTCCATGATTATTAAAATTGATAATTAAGGGCAATACCGGCAGTGAAGTTTCTCGGTAGACCCGGTTCGTAATACTCTCCATAAGAACCATTGACTGCAATAGAAGAGATATATTTTTTATCAAAAAGATTCTCTAATTCAATGAAACAATTTAAAGAAACAGAACTCACTACCATCCGGTAGAGTAACTGCAAATCAAATTTATCATAACTTCCGGCGGCAACCGAATTTGCGTTATCAATATAAATTTTACTCAAGTTTGTGTACTGCAAATTAATTGAAGGGAATTGCGGATTCTGATATCCAAGGTTAAGAGAGATCTGTCTGTCCGGAACTCCGGGAATTTTATTCCCCGAAAAATCACTGTTCCCATCGTTAAATTCTACAAAAGAATTTTCCGCGATAGTTACAGAACTTTTAAGTACAAAGTAGTTTTGTGTAGACAATGAAAAAGAAGCTTCTAAACCGTATCGTTTAGTCTTTCCCGCCGAAATATTATAGCTCCCCCCGGAAATCTGGTAAGGGACTAATTCTCCGTACGTCCAAAGTGTGTAACCGGTAATATTATAGGAAAAAGAATTAATAAAGTTAAGAGCGAACGAATAATTTCCTTTAATTCCGGTTTCAAACGTGTGCGAAGTTGAAGGCTTCAATAAAGGACTTAGTCCTCGTATAGTATCCAATTCAGCCGGCGGATCAACTTCGTTAAACGCAGGATTTTCGACCCCTTTTGCGTAGTGAACCATCAAATAATTATTTTCATCCAATCCGTAGGAAATTCCAAAACCCGGAGTTAGTGCGGTTAAAGTCATTTTGTCGGAAAGAGTTGGAGAAACAAAATCGTCCAACAAATATCTTGCTTTAGAATAGCGCAGTGAAAAATCGAACGTGAGATTTTTATACGTGTGTTCATCGTGAAGATAAATACCGTAATTCCATCCGGCTTCATTTTTATTTTGCTTGAGAGTTGTTCCCCTCTCATTTGTTGAAGACAAAGAATAAAACACCGATGGACCGCCTTGATATTGGTTATCAATTCCAAGCGAGAATTTATTGACATCATCTTCAGCATACTTCTTTACAAAATTGTACTGAAATTTTCCACCGAGATGTACCCGGTTAAAATCGCGGTAGCTGTTTCTTTGTGATCTCATCATGGTTTTGGGCGAAATGTAAAACGAAGATGAGATTGATTGTTCCTCATCAAAATATTTTTGATACGCCAACCCCACACGTAAAACTTTATTGCTGCGTCTTTCGTCATGATTAACAAAAGTTGGATTTGCCATTGATGGATCGACATCAAGTTGAGCTGCCGTTAGCGCTCCGGCAATTTTATATACGCTTGAAACGCCTACAACCGATAGATTCAAACTAGAAAGTTCATCAAGTTGATTCTTTAAATAGAAATTGAAATTGGTTGAATAACTTGCGGAGTGTTGACGCCATCCTTCAAATTTTGTATTGCTCAGATTTACAAAAACAGAACCATTTTTCAACTTTCCGCCGGCTTCCGCTTGAAATTTTTGGAATCCAAAACTCCCAAAAGTAAAGCGGTTCTCTGAAAAAGTACCGGGAAAATTTCTCTCGCTAATAAAATTTAAATAACCGCCCGAAGCGGCGCTAAACAAATTGTAACTGTTGGTCTTCCCTATTTCAATTTGCGAAAATGCCGAAACATCAAGTTGATCGAGCGAGGTTCTTCCATCCGGTTCGGTTTCAGGGAAACCATCGATCAGTATTTTAATTCCCACAATTTGCGGATCGTTTGAACGTGCGCCAAAACCACGCATTGTAATTTTGGTAAGTGTAGCTCCTCCAGCTCTCTGCTGAAGGAAAATTCCGGGAATATTTTTTACCGTGTTCAAAAGGTTTTTACTTGAACCTTCATCAATCTCAACTTTATTTAGAGAAGAGGGTATTTTATTTATATCCTCCTTCCCGCTTTTTTCGATAATTGAGACTTCATCAAAAACATACTTTATGCTATCCCCGTCTGCTTTTGCCGCAAAAACGAATGAAGTGAAAAGGGTGAGAAACGCGCACAAGATTTTAATCATACTATTTTTCGCTGGACTAAATTGTTATAAATTAATAATGGAAATTAACAAAACTTCTAAACTTGACGAAAGAAAAGCTGATGTACGAAATAGCAATTTATCTTATTGTCGGTCTCGCCGCCGGTATAATGAGCGGATTTTTAGGTATAGGAGGAGGAATAATTATTATTCCCGCATTAACCATGATTCTTGGATTCTCGCAGCAGCAGGCGCAGGGGACTTCTCTTGCTCTACTTTTACCGCCTATTGGAATTCTCGCGGTCATGAACTATTACAAAGCCGGGAGCGTTAACTTAAAGGCTGCCGCGTTTATGGCATTAACTTTTATTATCGCCAGTTATTTTTCATCAAAAATTGCTGTTCAAGTTCCGGAACAAATGTTGAAAAAAGTTTTTGCTACTTTTCTCCTTTTTTATGCGTTAAAATTGTTCATGGAAAAATGAACTTTTGGTTATAGCGAACGTCAATTTGTTAAGAAATAAAACAATTTAAATGAAATTAAAGCTTTTCCTTTTTCTATTTGCACTTAACGGACTCATCTTTGCTCAGCAAGGCGATCTGCAAAACAGGTTTATGCTTGCCCAAAATTACGAGCAGCTCGGGCAATTCGGTAAAGCAAAATCTATTTACGAAGAGTTATATAAAAATCAACCGGCAAACTTCGCATTTTTTCAGGCGTTGAATAAATGTTATGTACAATTGAAGGAATACAATAATTCCCAATTTCTGATTGAACAAAAGCTTGCAGCCGATAAAGGAAATGTTTCAATTCTCGGTATGCTTGGAACAACGCTTTATTTAAATGGCGAAGAGAAAAAAGCATTCCAATTGTGGGATGATTTTTTAACGGATAAAAAAGATGTTATCCCCTTTCGTGTTCTGGCAAATACGGCAATTGAACTGCGAGCGTTTGATAAAGCAATCGATCTGCTGCAAAAAGCTAAAGCAATTTCGGCGAGTGAATTCTATTTGGGTTACGATCTTGCCAATCTTTATTCTCTTAAGATGGACTACAAAAAATCAGCCGGAGAATTCATAACAATCTTAAAAGCAGATGAAAGACAGTTGCCAAGTGTTGAAGCGCGGATTTTTACCTATGCTGCAAGAGAGGAAGCATTAACCGGATTTATCAACGTTTTTGAAGATGAACAACCGGAAGACTTTCCCGCAATTGGAAATATTTTAGCTAAACTTTACTCTGCAAACCGTCAATACGCAGATGCTTTTTCGCTTTATAAAACACTCGATGAGAATGGGATTTATAAGGGAAGCGAACTTTTTAATTTCGCCTTAAAACTATCAGCTGAGAAAGAATTTATTTATGCTTCGGATGTTTTTTCTTATTTATTAAAAAAATATCCTTCTTCTCCAATGCAACAGCAAATTAAATTAAATTTTGCAAAAAATTTAGAGGCTAAATTGGAGAGTGAAAATGTCGATTCTTCACAACTCTGGAAATCGTTTGCTATAAAAAAATATTTTCCGGAGAATTTATACATGGAATCTCTTTCAATTTATAAAGAAATTGCTGAAAAAAATCCTTTTTCCGATATAGGTGTTGAAGCAATGTATCACGTCGGTTACTTGTACACCGAGAAAATTGGAGATGAAACTGCCGCCGGGGAATATCTGAATGAAGTTATCTCAAATTTTTCACTTTCAACGTTTTACGCCGAAGCTTGTCTGGAAAAGGCTGTTCTTCAAATCCAAAAAGGTGATAAAGATGGCGCTTTAACGTTTTACGAGAAAATTCTCGCAAATCCGCGCTCAAGTGAAGAACAAAAAAACAAAGCGAAATTCCTAAAAGCCCGGATGGCGTTTTTCCGTGGAGATTTTACCGAATCGAATAAATTGCTCCGGCAGTTGGTTTCTTCCTCAAAAGATAATATTTCGAACGATGCGCTGGAACTTTCATTTCTTCTCACTTCGGCTTTTAATGATTCATTAACTTTAGTTAAATTTGGAGTAGGAGATTTTGCTTTATTGCTAAATCAGTTCAGTGATGCGGAAAAAACTTTTTCATCTCTGGTTAAAACAGAACAGACTCCCTTCCTGGTAAAACAATTAGCAGAACTTCGTTTGATTGAATGTTATATCAGTTTGGACCGCTATCAAGAGGCGCTGGATCAAATTGAAGTTTTATTAAGGAGAGATGGAAAAAATATTTTTGCTGATAGAGCGAATTTGCTTGCAGCAAAAATCTATCAGTTTGGATTGAAAAATCCGGCTAAAGCAACGGAAGAATTTAAAAATCTGCTGCTTCGCTTTCCCGAATCTTTGTATTTAGATGAGGCGCGCGAAGCAATTAATCAATTACGAAATAAAATAAGTTAGAGAAAAAATGGCAAAGAAATTAAATAATCGTATTGTTAAATGTTCATTTTGCGGAAGAGACGGCTCGGAAGTCGGTAGTTTAATCGCCGGACCCGACGTTTACATTTGCGACCGCTGTATAACCAGCAGCGTCGACATCCTCAAAAATAATCTTGCAGCTTTCAATACGGCAAAACCGGGTAAAGCAAGTTTATTAACTCCCGATATGATCAAAAAAACTTTAGATGAACATGTCATCGGACAGGAGCGGGCAAAGAAAACACTCTCTGTTGCCGTTTATAATCACTACAAAAGAGTTAATTCCAAAAGTACTTTTTTTGAACTTGATGATGTTGAAATTGAAAAAAGTAATATTCTTTTGTTAGGACCAACCGGTGTTGGGAAAACATTACTTGCTCAGACTCTCTCAAAAATTCTCGATGTACCATTTGCAATTGCCGATGCTACAACAATTACCGAAGCCGGTTATGTTGGCGATGATGTAGAAACGGTTTTGGTTTCACTTTTGCAAGCATCCGATTTTAATATTGAAAAAGCTCAAAAAGGAATTGTCTACATCGATGAGATAGATAAAATTGCCCGCAAAAGTGAAGGCGCAAGTATCACCCGTGATGTTTCCGGTGAAGGAGTGCAGCAAGCTCTCTTAAAAATTTTGGAAGGAACTATCGCAGGCGTTCCACCAAAAGGTGGAAGGAAACATCCTGAACAAAATCTGTTAAACGTTAACACGAAAAATATTTTATTCATCGTCGGCGGCGCTTTTGAAGGGATTGAAAAAGTTATTGCTTCGCGAATCAATAAAAGCAAAATGGGCTTCGGCTCCGATATCAGCGGTAAACAAGAACTTTCTGATGACGAATTGACTGCACTTGTCCAACCGGAAGATCTGTTACGCTTCGGACTTATTCCTGAACTTATCGGTCGTTTGCCGGTTATTGCCCCGCTTCACTCGTTAAGTGACGTAGCATTAAAAAACATTTTAACAACTCCCAAAAATGCGATACTAAAACAGTACAAAAAACTCTTTGCGATGGAAGGAATTGAATTAGAATTCGATCCGTTTGCATTGGACGCTATCGTTAAAAAAGCTAAAGAACGCAAAACCGGCGCACGCGCATTACGCTCGATCTTAGAAGATTTTATGATTGACATTATGTTTGATATTCCGACAAAAACCGGTGTTGAAAAATGCATCATTACGCGAGATGTGGTGTTGGAAAAAGCCGAACCGATCTATCTTGAAGCCGGAAGAAAATCAGCGTAAACATTTTTGCTCTTTTTGTAAACGCAACTCTCCCTATTTTGAGTTGCGTTTTACTTTTAAACAGATTCGTAAAATATTTACTAATTAAAATGCCGATAAAAAAAATTTTCTTTTTGCTGATCTTTTCATTTTCGATCTATTCACAGAATAAGATGCTCATCCAGATGGATCTTTCGCAAACCGATCATCTTAAAGCTTACGGCATAACTTTCCACGCGTTGGAGCAAGGGTTAAAAGCCGACTGGTTACTAAATTACCGTGGCGGTTCATTCCTTTTAGATTATTCAAGACCAATCGAAAACGAATGCCGCATTGAAGGCGTTTCATTCACCACACTTACAACTTCGGAAGCAACTTCAATTTATGCCTTGGTACAAAGCGACGACCAAAACATGGATGTCGTTCGTTTGGAAAAAGCTCCAAAGGTCGGCGTCTATGTTCCACCTGGATTTCAACCATGGGATGATGCAGTAACACTTGTTCTTGAGTATGCAAAAATTCCATACGATAAACTTTGGAACGATGAGATGCTGAACGGTTCGTTACAAAAATATGATTGGCTGCATCTCCATCATGAAGATTTTACGGGACAGTATGGGAAGTTTTACGGCAGTTACAGCAACGCCCAATGGTATGTTGACCAGCAATTACGTTACGAAGCAAATGCCAAAAAATTGGGCTATAAAAAGGTATCGGATATGATGAAAGCCGTTGACATCGCAATCAAAAACTTTATTGCCGAAGGCGGATTTTTATTTGCCATGTGCTCTGCTACCGATTCTTATGACATTGCTCTCGCCGCAGAGAACGTTGACATTTGCGACAAAATGTATGACGGCGACGCACCGGATCAAAATGCTCAAGCTAAATTGGATTTTAAGAACACTCTAGCGTTTGAGAATTTCAAATTGGAGATGAATCCCTTTGTGTATGAATACAGCAATATCGACATTCAGCCGACGGAGATCTTAGATTTTCAGAATGACTATTTTACATTGTTTGATTTTTCCGCCAAATACGATCCTGTCCCAACAATGTTGACTCAAGACCACGTAAATGTGATAAGAGGATTTATGGGACAAACAACGATGTTCAGAAAAGAGCTGATAAAAAAATCGGTGCTTGTTTTAGGTGAAAGGGCGGGAACTGATCAAGTGAAATATATTCACGGAAATTTTGGAAGAGGGACATTTACCTTTTACGGTGGGCACGATCCGGAAGATTACCAGCATGCGGTTGGCGATCCTCCGACTGAATTAACGCTGCACAAAAATTCGCCTGGTTACCGGTTAATTCTGAACAATGTTCTCTTCCCCGCCGCGAAGAAGAAGAAACAGAAAACGTAAGATGGTCAGAAGTCAGTTGTCAGTATTTTTTTTACTACGAATAGCTGTAACGCAGATTATTAATCTGCGCTACGATAAACTTTTTCAAAGTGTAGAACCATTCTCAGCTTACCAATTATCCTCAATTTCTTTAAAACGAAAAAGGCGTCCAAAGACGCCTTAAATCAGCAAACCCGAACTCTTTTAGCCTTTCGGTTTAGCTTCGTTTACAATAATATTTCTACCATTGACTTCCGAACCATTAAGAGCTTGCATAGCGGTTTGAGCTTCAGAATCTGTAGACATTTCTACGAAACCAAAACCTTTTGAACGACCGCTTTCACGATCTTTTACAACTTTTGCTGATACGACGCTGCCATGTGCGGAAAATGTTGACTTTAAAGCATCGTCATCGACTGACCAGGGAAGACTCCCAACGAACAATTTAGTACTCACTAAAGAACCTTTGAAATAATGAAATATGAATTAATTACAGCCCTAAAGTAAACCTTTTTTTAATAAAAGCAAAGAAATATTTACTTTTGAGCATTTTATCAGGAAATCAGTAAAGTAAGAGCCTCGGAGAGATTCCCTACACCGACTACTTTAATTGAAGTTTTTAACCGTAATAGTTTTTTGTTTGCCGAAGGAATAAAGATTCTGCTGAAACCGAGTTTTTCCGATTCAACAATTCTTTTTTCAATTTGGCTGATACTTCTTAACTCACCACCCAATCCAACTTCGCCGACAACCACAGAATTCGGATCTGCAATTTTGTCAGTTAAGTTTGAAGCAATTGCGCAGCAGACTGCAAGATCAATTGCGGGTTCATCTATTTTTACACCGCCGGCTAAATTAAGAAAAACATTGTGGGCAGATACGCGAATGTTCGCTCGTTTTTCCAACACGGCAAGTAAGATAGATAATCTGCGATAATCAAATCCGGTGGTAACTCGTTGCGGATTGCCAAAATGTGAGGGAGTAACTAACGCTTGCACTTCTATCAACAACGGGCGCGTCCCTTCAATGCTGGCTGTAACTACATTCCCGCTGATCAAAGTTTCTCTATCACCAAGAAAAACCTTGCTTGGATTTGTTACTTCCGCCAAACCGGTGTCATGCATTTCAAAAATGCCGATCTCATTTGTACTGCCGAAACGATTTTTAATTGCACGAAGAATGCGATAGGAATTTTTTACATCTCCTTCAAACTGAATGACCGTATCAACAATGTGTTCTAAAATTTTTGGTCCGGCAATCGTTCCGTCTTTTGTAACGTGTCCAACAATGATGACGGAAAAGTTATCATGTTTTGCGCTTTCCAGAAGCGTTGCGGTGCATTCACGAATCTGCGTTACCGTTCCGGCAGAGTTTTCATAATTGGCGTTTACCATTGTTTGAATGGAATCGATTATAACAACTTTCGGACTTTCGGTCTTTATTACATGTTGAATTGTATGCAGATCAGTTTCAGCAAGAATGAGAAGTGACTCCGAATTTATTTTTAACCGTGACGCCCGAAGCTTGATCTGTTGAGCTGACTCTTCTCCGGAAACATAAAGAACCGTTTTATTGATCTTCGCCGCCGCTTGCAAAACAAGAGTAGATTTTCCTATTCCCGGATCTCCGGCGATTAAAACCACCGAACCGGAAATTAATCCGCCGCCTAAAACTCTGTCAAATTCTTCTATCTTTGTTTTTATTCTTTCTTCTTCAAACGCGGAAATTTCGTTTATGGTTTTTGGAAGTGAGTTTTTAGTTGGAGCACTAACTTTGTGTTTTGCGGTTTCAACGATCTCTTCTTGAAAGGTGTTCCAACTTTCGCACTCGGGACATTTGCCGAGCCAGCGAAGCGATTCGCATCCGCAATTAGTGCAGACAAATTTAACTTTTGTTTTTGCCATAAGATTTTTCTTCTTTTACAAGTTGTAAAATTTGAGGAAGAATTTCCCCCGCTTTTCCTATTAATGAAATGTCAGCTAAACCGGACAACTCAGTTCGTTCGATATTTATTTCAACTAAAAATTTTCCGCTTCTTTTTGCGATGTAGGCAATGTTTGCTGCCGGATAGACAACTGCCGAAGTTCCGATAACAAACATAACGTCGCAAGTTTTAGCCGCATGTTCGCTTAAAGAATAAGCTTCTTCGGGCAAATATTCGCCAAACCAAACAATGTCGGGGCGGATCAATCCGCCGCAGTTGCATTTGGGGACTTTATCTTCAACAATCAAATTCTCAAAATCAAACCGCTTTCCACAGTTTATGCAGTAATTCTTTTCTATATTTCCGTGAAGTTCATAAACTGTTTTGCTACCTGCGCGGTTATGAAAATTATCTACGTTTTGTGTAACAACCGTAACTTCATCAAAATAATTTTGGAGTTCGGAGATGGTTAAATGAGCGGGATTTGGGGAGGCTTGATGGACAATCTTTTTTCGGTACTGGTACCACTCCCACACAATTTCGGGATTGCGAACAAACGCATTAAAGTTTGCAAGTTCTTCCGGTTTCATTTTATTCCAGATGCCGTCTTTGCCGCGGAAAGTCGGAATTCCGCTTTCGGCGGAAATTCCGGCTCCCGTAAAAAAAACAATTTTCTTAGCCGATGAAAGAACCTTCTTCAGTTTTTCATATTGTTCAAGCAATGGAAAAACTTTCGTTATTTATTTTTTATCGATTCCAGTATTTTTTTTGATTCAGCCAAGTACATATCGTCATCCTCATCAACTTCTTTGATGTAAGGAATTTTATAAAGTTCTTCTTTGGCTTTTTGGTATTCGTCTTCCTGTATCAAAGCTTTTGCATAGTCGAGGTGATACATTCTAAAGTTGGGACGAAGCTCGATTGCTTTTTTATATTCAGCAAATGATATATCCATATCGCCCCAGCCTAAACCTAAAGGAAGACGAACTAAATAAGGTTTTTCACAAACCTTTGCGTGCGATCTGCCTAAAACGTAATGTGAAGATGCTTGAATCTCATTTCCGCCGCTGCCAAGTTTAATAGCTTTCTCACAATCTTTTTTAACATCATTTACAAGTCCGATCACTTTGAAAACACCTTTGAATAATGCAATTCTTCCCTTTGCTATAGCTCTTCGCAGATAACCGATAGAAGCATTTGGAGCTATTTTGACCGCCTTCTCAGCATAATCCGAAGCGAGCTGATATTTTACAAGCTGCGCATCTTTCTGATCATCAGAACTGCCCGGCATATGTTCTGCGATGTCGACATAAGAACGGCTGATTCTCCAAAGAATTTCCGGATTGTCCGCATCCAATTTTTCTGCTTTAAGAAAAGTTTCAAGCGCCTTTTGATTATTAAATTCTTTCATAGAATAATCGTCACCCTCTTTTATCAACTCATCAACAGATTGAGGAAATGCGAGAGAGGAAAAGAAAAAAAAGAAAAAGAGCAGAACTGATCGCTGTTTCTGTTTCATAGACACCTCTTTAGTTATTGGTTATTGACTTCTTTTTTATATAGCTGCGTAGAAATTAACGAAATATATTTTGTCCAATCTGATTGCGCATTCACATCGCTGATGATTGCACTTTTGTACGCGTTCGTTTGAGCGCTTAGTTCATCTGCATGATAAAGCGCGATCGCTTCCAACGTTCTCGGAACAACGGGCGATGCGTTTTCTAATTTTCCTTGATGACTTAAAATTAAATGCAGCAGTTGTTGTGTAAGTTCCTCAGGAAAATCCGGTATCTCATTTATCGCTTCATTAACTCTTAATGAAGCGAGCACGATGTGCCCGAGTAATTTCCCTTTATCGGAATAATCAAAGGCTGAATCGAAAACGAGTTCATCAATTTTTCCGTAATCATGAAGCATCGCTCCGGCAACGAGCAAATCGTGATTTATTTCTTTATGAAACGTTGCCATCAACTTACAGATTTTTATAATTTCTAGAGTATGTTCCAACAAACCGTGAAGATAACCGTGGTGCCACTGTTTCCCGGCAGGAGCTTTTGAAAATTTTTCAAATTTGTTATCATCGAAAAGAGAAGTTAAAAGTTTTTTCAAATTTGAATTTTCAATTTCCGCGATAAAAGATTTGAACTCATTTTTCATCTCATCGAGATTTCTCTTTGATTTCGGAAGAAAAAATTCGGCAGACATATTTTCCGAAGGTTTGGGTAGCCGAACATTTTCAATTTTAATTTGCGGAGCGTTCTGGTATTCTTCGATTAAACCTTCAACATGCACCACTGCGCCAACAACTAATTCCGAAAGAATTGAGTGAAAATTATCCCATAAATTCGCCGGAAGAGAGGCGCTTTTATCGCCTAGTTCAAGGCTAACAAATGACTTATTTGTCTTTGTCTGCTTAAGTTCACTTCGTCTGATCATTAAAAAATGGTCAACACGTTCCCCTTTTTTTAGTGATGATAAATCAGTTTGTAACTGCATGAGTTTCCTTATTTGGCGAGAGAAGTTCAAGTTTAGCCGTTTCGCTCAATCTCGCAACAACGGTACGGTTAAGTAGTTCGATGGAAACGGCGACGGTTTTGCCGCACGGTTCTTCTCTAACAATTCCGGTAACACCGGTGAACGGTCCATCTTTTATAAGCACTTTGGCTCCTTTAACAATTCCGTTAATTACGAAATAATCTTCTTCATCTTTAATAAAATCAATAAAATTTTGCATCTGATCGTCGGGAATTTTTGCAGGTCTTCCGCAATCAAAAACGCACCTGACAATCGCCTCTTCTTCAAGCGCTAATAGTCGCTCTTTTTCAGAAGAGCGGATAAAAATATAACTATTGATGAGCGGTTCGGTTACTTTTTTCTTCCGGTCGCTCCATTGTTTTAGCCGGGTTATTTTCGGTAAGTATACCTCAATACCCGAAGCCTTTAGTTGAAGTTCAGCTTTAAATTCTTGTCTCGGTTTTGTGTATAAAGCAAACCAACATTTATTTCCAATTGAAGTTTCCATACAATATTTACCGAATAAACTTACTTATTAATTCAATAATGAAAATCAATTTAAGGTTGATTTCAAAGTATATAAAAGTTCTTCTTCCTGCAAAGGGAGATGAAGAAAATGTTTTACTCCCTGTAGAATATACGCCTGCCGCTGTTCCAATTCGTATGTGTGAAGCATAATCACGGTAGGGAATTGTGCCGTGTTGTTTTCCTTTTTTGTTGATTCTATGAATTGCAACCCGGTCATTAAAGGCATTTGATGATTGGCGAGAACGAGTGTGGGAATTTTATTCGAAATAATATTAAGTGCCTCGTATCCGTTCTCCGCATGAATAATTTCAAATTCGTCGAAATTATTTTCAAGGATAGCGTCAAGTTGTTTATTCGTAGCGATCTCGTTTCCTACAACCAAAATTCTATTTGAAGGAAGAGGTAAAGTAAAATGGAATTCCGTTCCTTTTCCTTCTTCAGAGTATAGCCAGATCTCGCCACCGTGTTTTTCTACAATTTCCCTAACCAAAGCTAATCCAAGCCCTGTTCCAGTTTCACCTTTTGTTCCAACGCTGGAAAACGAAGACTCGATAGAAAAAATTTTCTGCTGCTCTTCGCTTGAAAGCCCGACACCTGAATCTCTTAGAATAAATTCTACCTGTTTCTCGTTGAACTCTTCGGCAATAACTTCAATTGAAGAGTTCTCAAAAGAAAATTTAATTGCATTAGTTAAAAGATTTAAGAGAACTTGTTTCAAAAGCCTCTCATCAGCTTGTACAAAGAGATTCTCCGGAGCAACAACTTTAATATCAATTCCTTTTCTCATTGCGTTGCCGGTTAGCGTTGAAACGCAATTATAAATTAGTCCGGTAATTTTTAAACGCTGCGGTTCAATTTTAAGTGAACCGGTGCGTAACCGCGACCAATCAAGCAGATAATTAATAAACTCAAGTTGATTTTGCGAAGCCTCTAAAATGTAATTAAGATATTCATTTTTATCTTTAATAGGAAGATTCGGTTCGTTGATCAAAATTTCGGCAAAACCAAGAATACTGGTAAAAGGAGCGCGAAGATCGTGAGAAAGTATGTTTATGAATTTATCTTTCCCTTCACAAGTTTCGCGTAGAGTATTCTCTGATTTTTGTAAATCAATTATTTGATTGTAGAACTCCGTTACATCCGTAAACAACGACAGCGAAGAAGTGATTGAACCTTTTTTATTTCTTTCTACCGATACACGCTCCTTTATCCACTTTTCCGTTTTTCCATGGGAAAGAATACGGTACTGAAACTCAGTCGTAGTGTTTTTAGAGGAGATAAAATCGTTATTCTTTTTTATGATCTGAACGGCGTCATCTCTGTGAATTAGCGAGAACAACTTTCCTTTTTGATCAATAACTTGTTGTTCGTTCCAACCGATTATTTTACCAACTTCGCCACTTACAAAAATCTCATCCCGGTTTTTTCGTTTCTTAACCACGATGAAAAAACTTTTACCAAGAACTGCGACTTTTTTATACAAATCGATTTCAGCTTCGTTTTGCAGATCTTTCTTATTGAGTATTTCTTCCAATTTGCACTATCTTTAATTGAATAATCTTTTGTCAAATATACAAATCTTGAAGGAATTAGTCGAATTTCTTTTACAGCGGTTAGGCAACTTTTTTGCATTTTTAGGTGTTAAATTATTTAAAAATTATTGGCACCATGAAAACTATTTATCTACTCGTTACAATGATCTTATTTACCATTTCAACACCTGCCCAAGAGGCTGTTGGAATAATTTATGGTAAAATTGCAGATCATTCAACTAATCAACCAATTCCTTTTGCCTCTGTAGGAGTAATGAACACCGGGAAAGGGACTCAATCGGATGAGAGCGGAAATTTTAAGATCACTAATCTGCCGCCACAATCTTATCAATTAAAGGTTTCAGCAATTGGATATGTTTCGGAAATAAAAACCGACATCACGGTAAATACGGCGAAACCGACGGAAGTTGATTTTGCTCTTAAAGAATCCATAATTGAGTTTGAAGGTGTTACCATAACTTCAGATTATTTTTCGAAAAATCCATTTGAGACAAACAGCGTTGCATCTTTTAGTTATGAAGAAATTCGCCGCGCTCCGGGCGGTTTTGAAGATGTGTTACGCGCTCTCTCGGTACTGCCCGGTGTGGCGCAAGCTGATGCTGGAAGGAATGATCTGATCGTTCGAGGTGGCGCTCCATCAGAAAATCTCTATCTGATTGACGGTATTCCGGTTCCAAACATTAATCACTTTGGAACTCAAGGAGCAACCGGTGGACCGTTGAGTTTTATTAATCTCGATTTTGTTAACGGAACAACTTTTTCAACCGGAGGATTTCCCGTGCTTTACGGAGATAAACTTTCTTCTGTTTTGCAAATAAATTTACGTGAAGGCAGAAAAGATAAATTAGGCGGCAAAGCAACTATTTCAGCTTCTCAATTCGGGCTAAATTTAGAGGGACCGCTTTCAAATAATTCTTCATTTTTATTTTCTGTAAGAAGAAGCTATCTCGATTTTATCTTTAAAGCAGCAGGTTTTGGTTTTGTGCCGGAATATTATGACGTGCTATCTAAATACAACGTTGAACTTGACACGGAAAGTTCGTTGTCTTTCCTCTTTATTGGCGCTTTTGATAATGTAAAATATTTTAACGACACAGAAGAGCAACGCTATGATAATTCTACTGTGTTGGGAAGTGATCAAATACAGTATGCAGCAGCGTTCCAATATAAACGGTTATTTGATAAGGGTTTTTATACCGTATCGCTTAGCAGAAATTTTGTTGACTACAATACCGTGCAGCAAGATTCCCTTCTAAATCCAATTTTTCTTAATAAATCTCGTGAAGGCGAAAACGTTTTAAAGTTCGATCTTATTTACAAAACTTCAAAACTTACAGAATTAAACATTGGCGCTGAAGCAAAACTCATCAGTTTTAAAGCCGATATTTTCTTTCCACCTTTCAAAACATCTTTTGGCGAAACATTACCGGTAAACTCAGCCGCCGTCAATACGAATTATTATAAATACTCAACGTATTTTAATTTCAACCAAATGTTCTTACAGAAGTTCACTGCAAATGCCGGTATTCGATTCGACTATTTCAATGCTCTCAATTCAAAATTTTATTATAGCCCAAGATTTTCGCTTTCTTATATGTTGTCGCAATTAACGAACATAAATTTTAGTTCGGGAATTTTTAATCAATTCCCTTCTTATATTTGGCTGAGCGGTGATGCTTCAAACAAAAATTTAAAAGCGATTCAAGTAAACCAATATGTTGTTGGGTTCGACCATAGAGTACAAGAAGATTTGTTATTGAAAAATGAATTCTATTATAAAGATTACTCGAATTATCCAACAAGTCTGGTTCGGCCTTATCTAAGTCTTGCAAATACCGGCGCCGGTTTTGCGGGTTCTGAAGACAATTTTTCTGCTTTCGGATTAGAACCGTTAGATTCCGCGGGAAAAGGATTTTCTCGAGGAATTGAAGTCTCACTTCAAAAAAAATCCTCTGATATTCCCCATTATGGAATTGTAAGCATCACTTATAATGAATCTAAATTTATCGCACTTGATGGAGTAGAACGTTTTGGAAGTTTTGATCAACGCTGGATTTTTAATATAAGCGGAGGATTCATTTTCAGTAACAACTATGAAACGAGTTTTAAATTCCGTTATGCTACCGGAAAACCGGCGACCCCATTTAATCTTGATGGAACGCAAAGTATCGCAAATTATAATTCAGGAAGGTTAGACCCATTACACAGTTTGGACATACGAATCGACAAGCGCTGGTTCTTTGAACATTTAACACTAATAACCTATATCGATTTACAAAATATTTATAACAACAAAAATGGCGGTTATATCAGATGGGATCGGCGTGAAAAGAAAATTGTAAAGAACCAGTCCATCGGTTTACTTCCTACCATTGGACTTAGTTTAGAGTTTTAAGTTAAGTTCTGCAATCTTAATAGCTAAATACCGGGTGATCTTACATGAATACTTTTGCTACATCCAGTAATAAAGAAGGCTTATTCCACAATGCTGTTCTGAATAACGTACCAAGAGTTCTTTTGTCGGATGGAATTTTTACAAATGCGTCTGCAATGTCATTAAATTTTTCATCCGGGAAATTATAAATTCCTTCCTTTATTCTGTTGTAAATGTGGTGTCGTTTTCCAAGTCGGTCATCCCAGGCTTTGTCATAAGTTAAAACATGATCCAGTTTATTCATCTTAACCGCTTCGGTTGCAATTTTCCCGG